>JAAHTH010001831.1_pt1 | contig 17362 bp, 7 predicted proteins | sample 6116091 | NCBI WGS metagenome assembly JAAHTH01 (sample SAMN13939990, study PRJNA603662) | sponge metagenome | isolation source: marine sponge | host: Mycale hentscheli | place: New Zealand | collected 2006 | reverse complement strand
GCCGCGCCCGCGCGGCCGTTCAGTCTGGATGAGGGGAGGTTGCAAGCCAATGCACGAATTGAAATCCCGATTGAGTCGGATCGGGTTGAGCCTGTGAAACTGCTTGTGCAAGATGATTGGCTTTGTGAATCACTTACGCTGCAGCATTCAGGTCGCGTCATTGAGAACCCGAGAATTCAGGCGGGTGAAATTATGTTTTGGCCAGAGAACCAAGATATTAAGAATTTCACCATCCTGATTGAGGCTGAAGGCAGTACGGATTTGCTCGAGGAAACTAGTGTTAGACGGAGGATGACGAGTAATCCAAATGGCAGTTTAAATTCAGAAGGAAAAGAAGATGCGACTGGAGAATTTACTGGCAACGGAGGGAAGGCCAGGAATCGTAACCCCGATACGAACCGGGCGATGGCAACGCGTGTGCCAGCCAGTTGGTTTTTGAGATCAAAACAGGCGCGTGGGAAAGTGATTGCGGCTGTAACACCGCCTAAAGATCTGAATTGGAGTGGTGAAGTTGCGTTGCAACGGGGATCGTTCGATCCAAAGTCGTTGACGCCAGGGCAACAATCATTCTTTTCCGGGTTGAGTTCTGAAACACTTTGGTTTGAGCCTCCTTCGGGGCGTACACCCGAGTTGCTGTTGTTGAAGCCAAGTGTCAGTTTCAATGCTGCAACATCCTTCGATGTGCGACGTCTTGGTGATGAAACTTTTGAGATATTGGAGATTGAAATTCAATCGGATGGTCTGTTTCAAGAACGATTACAAGTTCAGACCGGCAGTTTGGAAGGCCGTGGTGAGTTTTTGTGGTCCATCAGTGACAGTGATGATGGATCCACAATTGGTTTGCCCGCATCGGACGTGTCCGAGATAGCGGGTGCTTATTCGATTGATCTTTCGGAGAGAAACTTGCGTGGTCGTAAGTTAATAGCCCGCCGGACCTACAAGACTCCCGCAGCAATCGAAATGCAGCTACCCATTGTTAGTGGGGCATCATCCCAGAATGCTATAGCAACCATTGGGGAAGGGCTATTGGTCAGTCAGAAACCACCTGACGTACAGCGGGTTCCGAGACGCACGTCTGCTTGGAATTCTGAAGCAAAACGCTCAGATGGTGAGCCTTTCAGTAATATGAATATTGCGGTCGAGGAGATTGATGATGAGGTTACCGCAATCGATGGAACTACCCAACTCAGGTATGACGCCATTCAGTCGTCATCGATCACTGTGCGACGGTCGGATGTGAATCCAAGTGTGACTATTGTTTGGCGAGAGCAGGTCCGGGTTGAAGCTTCCAGTCGCGGAACTGACCGCATCGAAGCAACATATCGGGTCTCTCCCACTGCGCCTCTCATTATCTCGTATGAGCCTGAATTGCAGTTGGAGTCTGTCCTCCGCGATAATGAGCCTGTTGATTTGCTGTCGGTGCAGCGAAGGCCTTTGATTCTTGAACCACGGTCTGATACTGAGACAATTCGAGTTGTGTGGAATCGGAGTCAGTATGGTCCAAGTTGGATGCGTGAATGTAAGTTGCCTCTGATTGATGTGTCTGGAACTGTGCTTAAATCGGAGTACTGTCTGGTGGCTGCTTCGGATACGTTTGCACCACTGGCGTTGATCAGAGGTGAGCAGGGAGGACAGGGAATCGCCGCTGTGATCGCCATGCAATCCGGTGAATCAACCACTTTGGTGCGTCGTAATATCGCATTAGCAATGGGTTGGTTGTTAGCTCTGTTGACCTTTGCAGTGTGCTGGTTCATCGCAGAGCAATCACCATTTGTCGTGGCTGGTGTTGTTGTCGTCTTCACAGGCATACTTTTCCTTTGGTGGCCTTGGAAATTAGCTGTGATCGGCTGGTTCATTGTTCCGGCGATCACGGCGGCGATGCTTGCAACCAGCCGTCATTGGTTGTGGTTCGGCCAGTCTGATCATGAGTTTTCGAGGATCAACGAAGAGAGGCTGGAGGAGCCGAGGGATTTGTCGCATGATTTCTCGCTTGACAGCGCGGCCAGGGTTCTTGGATTACTAATTGCCATTTCTCTCTTCTCTTCGGCTGTCGTTGTCGCGCAGGAAGAAGAGGTAAAAGCGTCCGAAAAACAGCCTGCGGCCGGCGGTTTTCCAGAGGTCAACGTGTTGGTGCCGATGGACAAAAACGGAAAACATCTAGGTTCGATGGTTTACATTCCAGGTAAGGTGCATTCCCAGTTATTTCAGCGTGTGAATCGTTCGGAGCCGAAAGATGCTCGCATCGCAGTCGCTGATTATCGGGTCAATATGCAGCCTGAGTTGGTGCAAGCAGGCATGGTTGATGGGCTGAGCATTGAAGCGGACTATCTTATTCATCTGGAAGATGGTGAGCAGGGAATCAACGTCGTCAGGATTCCAATTCCCTTCGCCTCGATCCGAACTGCAAAACTACTGAGTGATGTCAATCGGGTCAGTCGCTTTACGCCGGACAAGGATGGTTGGACGATCGCCACTCTTCCGGCAGTCGGGCACGTGCGGATTCGGTTCTCTCTTTTGGCTACCGTTTCTTTTAATGAACCTTGGGTGAAAATATCTGCTGCCATTCCTCCTGTGGCCTCTTCTGGCCTTGTGGTGCAGGCTGAGCAGAATGTCAGTGCTTTGCGGGTCGGAGGGCGATTGCTGGACGAAACGGAGTTGCGACGATGGAAAGAAGATCTCGGGCCAACTCAAGAGATGGCAATTGAGTTCAGAACATTACAGACAGCGAAAATCGACGTTCCACGAACACTCGGCAGGCGATATCGCGTTAATGCGGGACGAAGGCAGGTTACGATAGAATGTGAGGTTGATCCACCTGGATTGATCGCGGAGGGTGAAACGTTTCAGTTTGATATACGCGATGGGGCCATGCCGCGACTTACTTCCGGTGACTGGCGGCTTGCAGGTAGCGAACTTAAAAGTTCGAACCGAAGGCAAATGATCCTTGCATGCCTGAAAGATGATCCTGGCCCAATTGGATTGCTTTGGACTCTGCCGCCAACAGTGGTTGACGAGCAGAATGGCGATTCTGGTGAAATTCAGATTCCCGAGGTGACCGCAACCTTTGGTGATAATGGCGATGCTTGGTTGGCGCTGTATAGCGATTCCAACTTGCAGTTCGATGCGTTGGACGCGAGAACCAGTGATGCTTTTTCAGTAGACGACTTCAATAAAAGATGGCGAGGTTTCACCGAGAAAATCAATGATCGATGTTATGTGATTTCTGGTGAATTACCATCACTGATATTAAGTGAACGACTGAAGCAACCACCCACAGTAAGCCAACAGCACGATTTGAAAGTCTTGAGTGATCGTCTTGAATTGACTTATCACGCAACCTTGAGTCCCGGTACTGATTTAGGCCAACAACATTCCTTGTTGTTGCCGGAGAATTTGGAATTGTTGCAGCTGACCGTCAATGGCAAGCCGTTGTCCATTGAACCCATGGTGGTGCGTGGTCAGGCGGAAATTCCGTTGCCTAGCTGGCTTCGGAGCTCGTCGAACGAGTCGGGTGAAATACAAATTGACGCAGTGGGTGTAAACCGATTCTCTTGGCGCGCAAACAACCGGTTGAAGAACTTCGTACCACCTCGAATCACGCTGACACCAAAAGTTGAAACAATCGATCAGTACAGTATTTCGCATGATCGGTCGACGGCCTTGGTGGCAGTCGATCTGCCTCTTCCGGATTTAGCTGACCCCAGTGTTGCATTCACAGAGCAGTCCTTAGCTGAAGGGTGGATCCCTGAAGCGTTTTGGGCAATACCACCGGGTACTCAGGTGAAATCGACGAGCTTGGGGGGGCGTTACCGCGTAGCAGGACGCAGTGATGCGTTCAACTGTGACCAGGAAATCGTACTGGATCGAGAAGCCGGAGTATGGCGGATGGCAGTCCAGGTTAAGTTTCTTCCAGGAGCGCGACCAGATTTCATTGATGTCGAAATCCCATCCAGATGGTGTGAACTTGATTCCCTGCGGGTTGAAAATTCAAGGCTTTGGACACGTCAGCCTTCTGCTGATCCAGCGCGACAGATCATTCGGATTGCTCCCGATTTTGAGAAGTTGAATGAGAAGAGCGTGGTCATTCGAGGTCAACTTGTGGGCGCGGATTCGGCGAGGGTTAGTGTGCCGTCGGTGCGTGTTCTGGGACGAGGCAAACGGCGGGTCATGATCAATGTCCCGAGTCGTTTTGGGGATGAAAAATTGCAGTGGCGCGAACAGGCAGTCAAGGCGATGCGCACAAGTCCTGAGAATCGTGCGACGTATGAGTGTCAGAGACCATCATGGACTGTGGATTTGGCTCCTTTGCCAGAGGTGAATGTCGAGCCTGAACTATTTGGCGTTGATGTTGAGGTCTTTCCTCAAAGTGATGGCGTTTTAGTGTTATCACATTGGGACCTGTTTCCAGGAGGTCTGGATTCAGTGTTAGTAGAGCTGCCACCGGGAACGAACCTCCTCGCCGCGTGGTCGGCTGGTCGAGCGGTTGTTGTGGAACCAATTGAATTGCCGGAAAGTGATGAACAGGCGACTTTGGTACGGGTTCCGCTTGCTTTGACCCGGTTAGTACAACCAATTGAACTATTGTTGGATGCCTCTGCCTCCGTCGCGAGGCGAGGCGAGTACCTGCCAGAGTTGAAAGGTGTTCCAAATACTGAACGTTGGGTGACGCACTACGGGGCTGGCGATCAACTGGATTTGAACTACAAACAACCAGAGTTATTATCCGAACGTGGGCTGTCTCTTGCTCGGGCTGTAGTTGAATCTGTTGAATCACTGGATCGTCTTTCACAGAGACCGGCTGCCGAGATTGCGGCTTGGTTGCAACTATGGTTGAAACGCTATTGGATGATAGCCGAGTCATCTGGCCATGCAGTGCAATTTGCGGATGAGATGGAATTGACCGATCCAATTTTGCCGAATGTTCGTGAATCGCAACTTGGTGCAACGGTCACCATCGCCAATCAGAAACGATGGAAAGAACTCGATACGAGGATGGCAGTATTTGTTGATCGATTCCTGAGTAAGAAGGAGATTTCGGAAACTCGTGAAGCCAATTTTTTTCTGTTTGATGTGGGCGGTTTCGGAGGGTTCTATCCACAGGCTGTTGTTGATTTGGCAGCAAGCGATGCTGGGCCGAAGGTTCAGGTTGCCTCAGAAAGCGATAGTGGCCTCAGGAATTTGATCGTTAACAGCATTACCTTGGCTGTGATCATTGCGTTGCTGAGTTGTGTTGGTCCTTTGCAGCGTTATGTGACGCCAGTTGTCAGGCACCCAGCATTTTGGCTCGCACTGGTCGGTTTATTTGGCTTTGCTGTGGCTCCAGTGCCCGTGGCAGGTGCTATTCTTCTCGTGGCGATCTCGTTACCGGTATTCCCTTCCAAGCGATCATCGTTGGCCCACTAAATTCGTTGGAATTTCGAATTGGCAGCGTATACCTTTTAGAGAATCGTTTGATGTGGTGCCGGGATGATGTTCAGGGTTCGCCCCTATGAACTGAAGTGGTGAGGTACCGCAGCCATCACATTGGTAGGAATGGATATTCAGTGGTTATGAAAAAGCATCTCTTCAAATTTTGCACTCGCGGATTGTTTATTGTCTCCTGTTTGTGGTTGGGTGTTGGGTTGAACCCGGTCTATGGCCAGATTTTCGCTAGCGAGCAGAGTGGTAACGGCGAACAGAGTAGTGTCACAGATGAGAGGTCTGGGGATGCAAGCGAGCCACCGTTGAATCGCACCCACAGGAACTCAGCTCACACCGTTGAAAAAATTCATGATTCATTGCAGACGCGCTCTGGGTACAAAGTTCAGGTGATTGCGTCAGAGCCTTTGATTGCAGATCCGGTGTCAGCACGGCTTGATCACAAGGGTAGGTTGTGGGTCGTGGAGATGCCGGATTACCCATTGGGACCCGGTGAGGGCGAAGTTCCAAGTGGAAGGATCAAAATACTCAAGGACAGGGACCAGGATGGTGTTTTTGATCAAGCCAGCATTTTTGCTGACAAGTTACTATTTGCCACGGGCGTTCAGCCTTATCGGGCTGGGGCCTTTGTACCGATGGCAGGGCAAATAGCATTCTTCCGGGACCATGATGGTGATGATCAGTCCGACGAGAGTGTCGGGCTGTTCGAGGGTTTTGCGGAACAGAATCAGCAACTGCGAGCAAACCATCCGACGCTGGGGCCCGATGGGCTCATTTACGTTGCAGGTGGTTTGCGGGGTGGATCCGTTAAAGCGATCGATGCTCGTTATGACCGTAAGGCAGAGCCCGTAGATCTTCGTGACCGGGATTTCTGTTTTGATCCTGAGGGCGGCTGGTGGGGCTCAGTTCCAGGTAAGAGTCAGTTCGGAGTTTCGATTGATGACTTTGGCCGACGTTTGGGTTGCAGCAACAGAAATCCGGCGATGATGGCTGTTTTGACCTTGGATGCTGTTTTGCGTGATCCTCTTTTGGTGGGTCGTGATGCGATTCATGATGTTGCTTATTCTGCAGAAAAGTCGGAGGTTGTTTCACAGGCTCAGGCTTGGACCACAAGCAATTTGCACTCTGGGCAATTCAGTGCTGCTTGCGGAGTTTTCGCGCCGGGTTGGTATTCTGGCGACGATGAATGGTTACTTGCCTGTGAACCAACGGCATACATCGTGCAGCGTCAACAACTATCTCGCGAGGGGAGTGTCTGGAAGTCTCGGCGCGAGGCTCAGTCCCACGAGTTCCTGTCTTCTACGGATACTTGGTTTCGCCCTGTTGATATCACGGCAGGACCACAGCAGGCAGTTTTGATTGTCGACATGGCCCGAGCAGTGATTGAACATCCTGACTTCATGCCAAGTGAGCTCAAGTCCCGTCCGGATCAACGTGATGGCACTGCGTTGGGAAGAATCTGGAAAGTGGCAGAGGAGTCAGTGGTGCCCCGTGTTGTTAGACTCCAAACGATCGATGACGCGATCAAATGGTTGAAGTCAGATTCAGCTTGGCAACGAACATCAGCGTCGCAGTTTCTGCAGGAGAAAGGCGAGGCTGTGCTGCTGCCTCTCAGTGACTTGGTGCTGGACTCACAAGGTAGTCCTGCCGCGCGGTCTCGGGCTGCGTGGCTACTGAACAAAAATGGATCTTTCAGTAAACGCCATGCTCTTTCTCTAATGAAATCTAGCTATGCAAGAGTACGGGCACTTGGCATTCACTTGTCAAAGAGACGACCTGAGCTATTGGAAAATATCTTGGCGATGGATGCTGACGCCGACCCATTGGTGGTGAGACAGGTGGCTGTAGTGGCCGGTGCGGCATCTGACTTTGCATCTTCACGTGTACGAGCCTTAGTCAATATTGCAGACCGATGGTCATCCAAGGATGAATGGATCCGGTTGACGGTGGCGAGCGTAGATTCCTCACTGCTGAAAGAGCTATCTCGACAGTTAGCAAGCCAGAAGCAGATGGATGTTCGTTTGCTCACGCATTTGGTGGAACGAGTTGGTGTCGAGTCGCCTGCGGATGCAGCTGCGATTGTTCTTGCTGCATGCCCCCAAGTGACTGCGGAGTCGATTTTGAATCGACGGCAAGTGGAGTTATTGAAGGCGTGGATTCGGGGAGTACGAAGGTCTCGGCAGGCGGTTTCAAAAGTCGTAGCTGCTTTGCCTGAAGATCAACGAGTTAAGTTCCGCGAGCTTGCTTCGCATGCTTTGAATACTGCGCAGACGTCGACTGTTCCTGCTGATCTGCGTGCCGCGAGTCTTTTGCTTGCGTCAGATTTTGGTCAAGTAAAATCACCGCTACGAGAATTGGTAAGGGATACTGCTTCGCCGGATTTACGAGCTGTGGCTTTACCATTGAATTTGCGGAATGACTCGGAATGGACGCGAGACTATCTGGTTCAGAATCTCACCGGGATGACTATGACTGTGCGCTCGGCAGCGATAGCAGCATGTGTGAGACGTGTCGACGACGTGAAGTGGTTCTTGCAAGAAATTGAAGCAGGTGAGATACCTCGAACGGTCGTTGATCCAGCAACCGCCAAAAAATTGCGGCAGCACCCCGACGCAGTGGTCAAGGCTGCTGCTGGCCGATTGCTGGCCACCGATCCCAATCGGGCGAAAGTACTGGAACGCTACGCGGGCTCAGCTACCGTGCTGGGTAATGCAACGGTGGGAAAAAATCTGTTCAAAGAGCATTGCTCAGCCTGTCATCAGGTAGGAGGGGTGGGAACCAATGTTGGACCGGACATCAGTGATTCGCGTACAAAAACTCCCCAAGCACTTCTGACTTCTATTTTAGATCCAAACGCAGCGATCGATGCCGCATTCATTCAACATCGAGTTCTGACGGTGGACGGGCGAGTGTTGGACGGCCTGTTGGTGGGAGATGCAGACAACACTGTGATCCTTCAGCAAAAGGGTGGGAAACGGGCTGTGATTCCACGTGATGAGATTGAGCGATTGCAGGCACCCGGCGTTTCGTTAATGCCAGAGGGATTCGAAGAGACACTTAGCCCCGGCAAGATGTCTGATTTGCTTTCTTATCTTAAAAACTGGCGGTATTTAGACGGCGCAATCCCCGGAGACATTCCCGGCCGAAACTGAGTTGTTTGAAAACCGGCTGGGGTTGGGCAGGGTAGCTATTCAAGAATGCCGCTGTGCCGCTGTGCCGCTGTGCCGCTGTGCCGCTGTGCCACTGTGCTGCTGTTGGGTGACGTGAGGTGACCAGCACCTTGCCATCGGTACCAACCCACAGTTGTTTTGATAGAAATATAAAATGGGAAATGAGAAATGGTGATCGAACAGCAGAGTAATCGTCCCTTGAAGATGGGGCTCATTGGTGGGGGAGGCAATGGCTTCATTGGTAAGGTGCATACCACTGCCGCAACACTTGATCGTGAGGCAGTGCTGACGGCTGGAGCTCTTTCGTCGGATCCAAAAAGATCTCGCGAGTCAGCATTAGCAATGGGGATTGCGCCCGACCGTGCTTATGGATCATTTCGTGAATTGATCAGTGCGGAAAAATCACGCTCAGCAGATGATCGAATTGATTTTATTTCGATTGCGACGCCAAATCACACACACCGTGAAATAGCGTGTGCAGCACTCGAAGCAGGATTTCATGTGGTCTGTGATAAACCGATGACAATCACCACTACCGATGCAGATGCGATGGTATCCGCTGTGCGTGATTCCGAGTGTGTATTCGCGCTCACCCACAACTACTCGGGTTATCCACTGGTACGTCAAGCGCGTGAGTTGATTGCCAATGGCGAGCTGGGTGATTTGATTGCGATTCGAGCCAATTACGTGCAGGGATGGATGCATGGCATGAATCCAGACGAAATTCCTGCGAGGGGAGCATGGAAGTCAGATCCAAATAAGAATGGGCGTGCGGGGTCGCTAGGCGATGTGGGGACGCATGCTTTTCATTTGCTACAGTTCATCACAGGTATGACCCCATCGAAGGTGCTCAGTCACATGCGGTCCTATTCATCCCACCATGAGTTAGATGATTATGGGCACGCGATGCTTCAGTTCGCAGAGGGCACGACGGGCATGGTCACTTGGAGTCAGGTGTCACACGGGCGTTTGAATGATTTATCAATCGAAGTGGATGGCACGAAAGCATCGTTGGCATGGCGTCAGGAGGAACCGAATCAACTCTTGCTGCGTTCTTTGGGGCAACCGACAAAGATTTACGAAAGAAATCCAAACGCTGATTACACTCTGCCCTCAGCGGTAGCTGCTTGTCGTTTGCCAGGCGGGCATCCGGAAGCATTTTTCGAGGCATTCGCAAATGTGTATCGTGATGCTTTTTCAGATATGCGGCGAATCATACGCGGTGAGAAATTGGGCTCTGAACCTGTTCTGTACCCTTCCGTAAACGACGGAGCAGACGGCGTTCGATTCATGCAGCGATGCGTGGCAAGCGTGGATGCTGATGCGGCTTGGCAAGCCGGGTAAAGGGATCGTTAGGTGCCAGATAGTCAGTTCGCTATGGTTTTGGTAACCCTGTGGTGGCTTTCTTTTCTTCATCAGTGTTGATTGCCTGATAGACAGTCCAAGCACGCTTGTGTTGACCATGTGGGTGCTCTTTGGTTGGTAGTGTTCGAAGCCCAAGCTTCAAGCCGCCTTCGTCGGGATGATCAACCCATCGGTGGTAATGAAAAGATTCGATCCATGGAAAGTCTCGTATCTTCTGCATTGCGTAGTGCAGCGAGCCCGCTTGTCGGTTCTGATCCGCTGCCTCATAGGTTGGAGTGTGGAATCCTTGCTCACTCAGCAACACACCTCTTCTTGCTCCATTGCTCTGTCGCATTGAACTCTGATTCAGGAAATCGCCCAGCACATGCAGGTTCTGGATCGTGATCAAGGGACTATCGAAGTGGTTTTCGATGTTCGTGTCCTGCCACGCGGTTTTTGCGAACAGGCTTTGTGGGTAAGGGTGATAGGCGACTCCCCAAGCAAAGTCACCTTCCTGGCTGGAGTATCGTTGCAACGCAAGCAATGCTTGTTTGGGAGATAATTGTTCCCAACGGTTTGGATTGATGACATTCCAATTGTGGGTAAGCGAAATGAAAACGCGTGCGTGCGGATTAAAAGCGCGGGCTGAGTTGTGAATCATTCGCATGGATCGATAGTATGTTTCCAGATAGATCTCGTCGGGTTGTTTTCCCATGTTGGTCCAGACCGGATGATAATCGACTTCATTGTGAGCAATCCAATTGGTGATCACACCTGGTGCTTGATCTGGCGTGCTGTAACGTTTGGCGATGCGACTGAGCAAATAACCATAGATGGTGGTTCCGAGAGGCGTGCTCATGTTGGGCATGGTATACACGCCACCCGCAGATTCCTGATGTTGCAGTACTGCACTTGGCTCACTTGGGTTTGTTCTTGGGACAAGAACAATTGCCGTGACAATGATGTTGTGCTGCCTGCAATAATCAACGAGTTGATCTAGTGCAGTGAATGCTGATGATTTGAAATAGATTGGTGGACCGGGTGATGGAATTACTTCTCGCCCTGGGCCGTCAGCAGTGCTGAGGAATCGGCTGAGCACAAGATTTATAGTCACTGCTTTGATACCCAGGTCGTGAAGATCCGACTTGGGGCCTCGCGAACTGAAGCCACTCAAGCCCTTCTGGTTCTCCGGTCGCAATGGCTTAATTTTGGTGAAGTCATTGATCTTGAAATCAGTGGCGTAGTGCCGTGCAGACAGAAAATGGTCCTTGTTGCCTTGTGGTTTCATGGCCTTGATTCGCCAGCCACTAAAAAGGCGGTCCCGGTTGCCAACCATTCTTGGCAGCACCAGGGAAAATTGATTGGCTTTCAACCTTAGTGGGGATGGCAGAGTTATTCCTGTTTCATTGATTTGAACATCAGCAGGGAATTCGACGAGTCGAACCAATACTTCAGCAGTGTCCCTTGTTGCTTGTGGTATCGTTGCTTGTGGTATTTGGCCATTCAGTGTGATCGTATCCTTCTCAATTAGCACTTTGGTGAAACTCGCCGGGAATGATGTTGCAGCATATTCACGAATTGCTTTGGCTGATCTCGTTTTTTGTTCTTCGATTCTGCGTCGATCTGCAGCAAGATCACGTTCTCGTTGGGTCGGTGGACGTATTTTAATGTCGCGAATCATGATTTTTCGGTTGGGTCGCTGACCAAGATCCAATCTCAATTGAGTGATCACATCGGGGAATTTCTCTCCATTAGGGGGTGTAAGAGGAGTGGCGTACTCGCGCCATCCTTCCGCTACAGAAAGATTGGGCAACCTCAATTGCATCGTGGAACTGATTGGTGGGCCGAGAAACAACGAGACGTTGTCGATGCCGTCAGGGCAGAAGTACTCAAATGACAAAACGGGTTCACTGAGTATCAAGGGTGTGCTCCACTCCCAAACGATGAATGGATCGTTACCTGTTGTGGTAATGCTCAGGTTCGCTTCATGCGTATTGAAATCAACGTGTTGAGTTCGCAGTGGTTCATTAGGAAACACTATCAACTTGGGCTGGTCCGCTTGCAGGACGCTCGAGCGACAAAAACTGTGCTGTACGAGGATGCAAAACAGCATTATTGAGCAAACTGTAATTCGCGAGGATTTTTTCCAAGTCGTCGTTTGGATCGCAGTTGTCAGGTTATATTTGTGCATCAATATGGAAAATGGAGACTGGTGGGCGAATGAAAAAGCAGGAACGAGCATTAGTGATTCGCGAACGGTTAGGTGGATTGTACCCCGACCCACCCGTTCCCCTGGATCATAAGGATGAATTTACGTTGTTGGTCGCTGTCCTGTTGAGTGCGCAATGTACTGATAAGAAGGTGAATGAAATCACTCCGGAGTTGTTTCGTTCCGCTCCAGATCCGCATTCAATGTATCAGTTGGGCGAGAAAAAGATTTTGTCCATTATTCGGCCTCTTGGTTTGTCGAAGCAGAAAGCGAAGAGTTTGGCAGGTCTTGCTGCGCGAGTCATTGATGAGTTCGATGGAGAAGTACCGCAATCGTTTGAAGGGCTCGAGAGTTTGCCGGGAGTCGGTCACAAAACTGCGAGTGTTGTGATGGCGCAGGCATTTGGCGTCCCCGCATTTCCTGTCGATACGCACATTCATCGCCTCGCGCAGAGATGGGGACTTTCAAGTGGAAAAAACGTAGCGCAAACCGAGAAAGATTTGAAAAAGATTTTTCCGAAGTCCGATTGGAATGACTTGCATTTGCAAATTATTTTCTATGGACGTGAGTATTGCACTGCTCGAGGTTGTGATGGAACCAAGTGTCCTCTTTGTCGTGAGCTTTATCCGAGACGGCGAACGCCAGTGATTTGGCGTAAGCCATAAAATCAACCTGGATGTTGTTGCCAGTAGTTGGAGTCCAGCATCGATTTTGGTGCTGGTTTACTGTTGAAGGAACTGCACGGCAATTTGTGAAAGTTCGAGAATGATTTTTGGCAGAAGCCGTCGGTGAGCCAATTGGCAAATCTTTAAATCACGATTCAGGTTGATTTGTCAGCACCAGATTGTCCCGATGGACAACATTCTCATAGGGACGGTGGCCGAGTATTTCTGTAATGTTCTCGCTTGGCTGTCCGATGATTTGATCGACTTCTGTAGATGGGTAGTTGGTGAGCCCGCGTGCGATTTCTCTGTTGCTTTGATCGTGAATAGCGACAACGCTACCTTGTTCATAGGATCCGTTACTTTTCGTGATGCCGATGGCAAGCAAACTTCGACCATGTTGGCAAACAGCATTTACAGCTCCGTCATCCAGAACCAATGTGCCGGTAACACGGGCGGCACTGCTGATCCAACGCCTCCGTCCACGGATCGATTTTTCAGGAGGCAGGAATAAGGTTCCAATGGGCGTGTCTGAAAAAATCTTGTCCAACACCTGATCGTCTCGACCTGGAGCAATGATCATGGTTTGGCCGTGCGATGTTGCTACTTGCGCAGCTTCAAGTTTGCTCGACATCCCACCTTTACTGTGGTTGTTCTGCTGGTCCTGCGCAAGTGCGAGTATCTTCTCATCAATGGTTTTCACCAGATCAATTCGCTTACTGTTTGGGTGATCAGGTGGCCCATCATAGAGACCATCGATGTCGGATAAAATGATCAGAATTGCTTCAGGTAGCAGGCCTGCTACCTGCGCTGCAAGTTGGTCATTATCACCAAACGTGGTCATCAATTCAGAAACAGCAACGGAATCGTTTTCATTGACAATCGCAATGGAGTTGTAGGCATGAATCTGGATGAGAGCATTCCGAACATTCAGGTAGGCGTTTCGCCGTCGCAAGTCATCTGCGGTTAACAGTACTTGGGACGCGTGCCGTCCCATTCTGGCGAGGGACGATTCATAAGCCTGCATCAGATCGGTCTGCCCGATGGCGGCTACGGCTTGTAACTGTGCCAAGCCGCTGGGACGCTCCGCAAGACCCAGTTTTCCAATCCCCGCGCCCACGGCACCACTGCTGACCATCACTGTCTGTCGCCCTGTATCCGCAATGCGGCAGAGTTGTTCAGACAGCAGGTCAATTCGACGCCGATCCAACTTGCCATCAGCGGTCGTGATCACACGGGTACCGACTTTGACAATCACGCTGCGGGCGGTCTCGATCGCGGCAAGCCGCAGGGCCTCGGTAGTGGGTATGTCCATGAATCGATTGGGGGAAATGATTTTTTCCGGACTTTTTAGTGATTTTACCGTCGGTTGCGTGCAAAATGCATCGCCTACAACAGATCCATTGTCATGGGGAATCGACGAGCTTGGAAGCCCGCTGTACTTTGGGACGCTGTGCGATGCACGAAAGCGATTTACTTAGCTTCTGCCGGCGTTCACCATGCCGGTTTCCGACTTCAACGGAATACCCTCGATATGAGCGAAATACATCACGAGTGTGGTGTTGCAGCCATTTACCACTTGTCAGGTCGTGGTCGCAGTCCGCTATGCACCGATGACGGACCACGGCATATTTCCCGGCTGCTGCCCCGGATGCTGTTGGACATTCAAAATCGTGGTCAGCTTGCTGCTGGCATGACGACGTTTAATCCTGATTGTGCTTCACTGCTCAAAAATCGGAAAGATGTTGGAACCGTCACGGAAGTCTTTCGATTGAATCATCGTGCCAAGGCAGAGGCGCTCATGAAGTCGCTGGCGGGACGCGCCGCCATCGGGCATGTTCGCTATGCTACCTGTGGTCAGGATGATCGAAATTATGCACAGCCTTTTGAACGGAAACACATCCACAAGCGAAAGTGGTTCAGCTTTTGTTTCAACGGTCAACTCTCGAACTATGGAATTTTAAAAGAGAGGCTGTTGGCTGACGGGGACCATCATCTGGCACTGGATACCGATACCGAAATCATTCTTCATGAATTTGGTCGTTTGCTCAGTAAGTCGCAATCACGCATTGACTGGATCGATGTGTTGAGAAAAACGACTGCCGGTTTCGATGGTGCGTACAGCCTTGCTTTGTTGACTGCAGAAGGCGAGATGATTGTTGCCCGTGATCCTTTGGGCATCAAACCGATGTGCTACGTGCATGAAGGACCCCTGTTTGCTGCAGCCAGTGAGAGTGTTGCGTTGCTCAATCTTGGTTTCGAGAATGAGCAGATCAAATCCTTGCCGCCCGGGCATGCGATTGTGATTGATCCGAAAACTGGATTCCGAATGGAACGTTTCGCGCCTGAGCAAAAACCGGCCCATTGTTTCTTTGAATGGATCTATTTCGCAAATGTTGCCAGCACCTTGGATGATCGAAGTGTCTACCTGAGTCGAACCAAGCTCGGTGTTGAGCTCGCGAACGCTGAACGTGAATTCGGTGGAGTTGATCTTAATCCTGATGAAACCATCATTGTGCCTGTACCTGATACCAGTAAGGCTGCTGCTGATTCGATGGCTTATGAACTATCGATTCCAAGTCGTGAAGGGTTGATCCGGAATCGTTATGCAGGTCGTACCTTCATCGAAGCAGGTCGGGCACGCAAAGCCAAGGCTGCGACCAAATACACACCACTCAGGGAAGTACTGAAAGATAAACGTGTGATTCTGGTCGAAGATTCGATTGTGCGCAGCACCACCATGAATGTTTTGCTCGACCGAATTCGGGAAGTTGGGGGAGCAAAGGAAATTCATGTTCGTGTTGCGTGTCCGCCAATCATTGCACCCTGTTTTTATGGGATCGATATGAGTACGGTCGATCAGTTGATCGCACCCAAATACTTTACACCCAATGGCGCATTGACCGAGGATAACCAGCAGCGGCTTGCAGATGATCTTGGAGCAGACTCGTTAAGGTATCTACCGGTTGAAGCGATCTCGCGAGCGATTGGAAAGCCGGCGGATCATTTGTGTCAGGCATGTGTGACCGGAAACTATCCGACAACCTGTGGTCAGCACCTTTATCAGATAGCGCTTGACAACCGTGGCGCAAAGATGGATAGCAAGCGGACCTATGAGCAACTGGCCGCAGCGTTATCAGAGTCGTAAGCCAGGCTTTAGGTAAGCAGCCTCGGATGTCCAGTTTGTCGTGACCGTCGGTCGCGGGCCACAGCTGGGATGTCTCCAAGGTACGGGCCTGTCATTTCAGACGCCGTCGCCATGAGTCGTGATGACGTTTAGACCAGCGGCCTTCAATGGACGCGCTGGGTCAGAGTCAATATGTAAACCACTTTGTTGAAGTGAATCCTGGATCGCGATTAAAAACATCTGCTCTGCCATTGCTTCGGATACTTCACGTTCGCTGGGCTGTCCCGAAAAAAAGAGTGACCATCCTCGGAAAGTGCTTGTGCTTTTTGATGCAACATGGATTCGGCAATTCCTATTGATGCTTGGGTCGGAGCTGTCATGAGTTGTGGGTAGGGCGGCGGTTAACGCGATTCCGAACGCGTGTACGGGGTCATCACTTAATGCTGCTGCTCTGCGCTGGGCTGTTTGTGCCAGCGCTTTTGCGGTTTGCGCGGATGCATAGCCCTCGCTCGGCTCAACACCCAGGTATTGTTGAGTTGCCTGGCGCGAGTAAGGCATGACAGCTTCCACAAAGTTGAGTGATGCACCTGGGCGACGTAGGCAACGTGAGATTACCCCTGATCCTCCGCCGGTGAGCGCCATCGATATCTGAATTCTGGATGTGCACAGCTTTTTTAGAACGCTAGCCCATGCATCGTCAGTTGGTTGGAATTCAAGTGGATTCGGCATGTGTAGGTCGGTTGCTATTGATTGATTCGCAGATCACGAGTTGCATTCATGGTCTGTGGAGGATGGTGGTTTGCATCATACCCGTACCGCTGTAGTGGGGGTAACTTGCGGCGTGTCGCTAGGCAGCCTGGCGAGTATTCGACCTGAATTCTGCAGGACCAAACTTTTTTTGTCCCAGCCAGTGCAGATTGCTAAGTGATGTCTGAAGAACTTCAGCCCCTTGTTGTGATCATATAATTCACCCAAGCGTCCTGCCATGATTGCTGTTCGTTCGAAGGTGTCATTCTGTGACACAGTGTTACAGAGAATTGGTCCTCTCACGAGAGGGTGAAATGGATAGGATGGCTTAGTAGCCGGGGGGAATTTTCTCGTCGTTTATTGAGATCACCAGAAGTAAGTTTGCGAGCGATTGACTGCCATGTTTTTAAAGTATGTTCTGATCCTGCTGATTTCCTGTTCGTTGTTTGCATCGGAGGTTTTTATCCTTCATGCTGCGTCCCCCACTCTCGAACCTGCCAAGTTGGAGACGCTGGACCTGACCGATTTTCGAGGTCGGAATTGGAAGCTGAAAGATTTTGAAGACGATTCCATTTTAGTCGTTGCCTTCTTTGGGACCGAATGTCCTTTGGCTCAGTTTTTTGCGACTTCCCTGAGGGGGGGGGGGGGGGGGGGGGGGGGGGGGGGGGGGGGGGGGGGGGGGGGG
>JAAHTH010001830.1_pt1 | contig 17386 bp, 24 predicted proteins | sample 6116091 | NCBI WGS metagenome assembly JAAHTH01 (sample SAMN13939990, study PRJNA603662) | sponge metagenome | isolation source: marine sponge | host: Mycale hentscheli | place: New Zealand | collected 2006 | reverse complement strand
ATGGTACAATGCAGTATGGTTTTGAAACGCAAACTAATGGTGAGACTACAGCTAAATCACCTATGGATATGTTTAAAGAAACCTTTATAGAAAATGATCTACAGTTTGTCAAGGACTGTATTATCGAGTATGAACAATAATTAATTGAAAAGTATGTTAAGTACAAAAGACATGAGTGCCGGTAGCGGCAAAGCAAGACCTGTGATTAACCCAGGTAACCAAGTGATTAAGATTAACAAGATCACATTTGACCAAACTCCTTATGATAAGGAAGCATACAACATTGTGTTGCATGTAGAATCTGAGCCTATTAAAGGTGAGTTTGATGGATTCTTAGTTAATCCTGATGACAAAGATGGTCCAAGATACAAGGGTCAAGTAGGCCGTGTAAGAATGAGCCCATACCCATATAAAGATGCTACTTTACCAAGTGGTAGAGAAGTTAAACTTGAGAGTGAAGTAATGAAGTCTATGATTTACTTGGCTGAAGTTTTAGGTAAGCGTGATGATCTTGATATGATTGAGGCTGATACAATTGCTGAGTTTATGGATTCAGTTAATCAAGTATTGTCTGGTGATACATTCATCAATGCATGTGTTGGTTCAAGAGAGTGGGAGAATAAGGAAGGTTATGTAAACAATGATCTTTACTTACCACGTATGTCCAAGGATGGTATTCCTTTGGAGGCTATTGATAAAGAAGACTCAAGGCTGTATAAGTTTTCTAAGGCTGACCATGTAAGAGAGGTGCAAAAGAAATCTTCTCCAACAACAAAAAGTTTTGAGCCTGCATCAAATGCGGGATCAGACTTTGATTTGTAAGATGTAAGGATGTAAGGCAGGGTGGTATTATACCCTGCCTCATCTTTTTATAAACCAACCATATGTTCAATACAAAAAATCTAGTTACAAGTGAGAGAGATATACCTAGTTACTGGGTATTCAGATATTATCTGAAACTTAATGAAGAGCTTACAGGACAAGATATTAAAATAAAGTCCGTATGGAATCCTTCAGAAAGAACTCCAAGCTTTTGCCTCTATGTAGATAAGTCCAAGATGTGCTATATGTATAAGGATTTTTCTACAGGAAAGGGTGGTGATAAGGTGACATTGGTTTGTGATATATTTAATATATCATATGGAGCTGCTGTAGAGAAGATTATAAATGACTATAATGCTTATACAAAAGTAAATGGATCTACACGGATCTCATTTAAGGTTGAAAGTAAATGGCAAATAGAAACTATATCTAATCGTGAGTGGAACCAGAATGATGCAAACTATTGGTTACAATATAATATAGGTAGTACTATACTTAATAGATACAATGTAAGACCAATTGAGTTTTATAATATGAGCAAGGACAATGAGTCCATCAAGATAGAAGCTAAGTATATATATGGATACTACACAAAGAATGGAGATGTCTATAAGATATATCAACCCTATAAGAAGAAGCATAAGTTTCATAAAGTAGACTCATACATCCAAGGGCTTGACCAATTAAAATATGATCAGCCATATCTAGTTATATGCTCATCATTAAAGGATGCAATGTGCCTAAAATCATTTGGGTATAATATAGAAGTCATAGCTCCAGACAGTGAGAACTCATTAATAAAACCACATGTAATTGAGAACCTAAAAGTTAAATACAAAAAAGTAATAACCCTCTTTGATAATGATGAGGCAGGTAAGAAAGCAATAGCAAAATATAAATCAGTATATGATTTAGATGGCTTATGCTTAGACAAAGACAAAGATATATCAGACTCTGTTCAGAATCATGGTGTTCACTACGTCCATTCTCTTCTTGCACCTCTATTAAAAAAGACTATACACAAATAATATGAAATGGTTTATACCAGGCAATGTGCCATCAAGTAAAAACGGAAGACGCTGGACAGGCAAGTACTTTATATCTAGCAAAACAGTTATGAAATACAGAAAAGATACTCTGTCTTACTACAAAAAATATGCACCAGAGTTTCAAAAAGAACTAAAGAAGCATAAACTACCTGTAAAAATAGCGTTCACATTTATACGTGGGACTAAACATAAATTTGATTATATAAACCCTGCTCAAACTGTGCAGGATGACATGGTTAAAAATGGTTGGATTGAAGATGATAACATGGAGTGTATACTACCTATGTTTAATCCTTATAAATACAATAAAGAAAAGCCAGGAGTAATAATTGAAATAATAAAAAAAAGTGGAAGAAAAAAAATTAATGGAAATAACAATTGATAATTTTAACAACATTGTTAATATGATAAAATCAAATAATCCTGAAGATAATGAATTAGCACTTAATGTATTAGATAATGTAGAACTAAGAGAAGCAACAAAAAAACTACTTTTAAAACAAATACCTCTAAAAAGATCAATCATTATTAAAAACCGGCCTAACTATGAACTTGATGGATTAAGATTTAATGATATAGTTAAATGCATAAATAAAAATCCAAATGATATAGACAAGAGAATATTTAACAATATATTGATGAGTTGGAGAGAAAAAGGTATTCTAGCAAAAACAAAGGAATGCTTTTTATATAATTTAAATTAAAAATTAAAATATGGTAGCAGCTAATATAGTTTCAAAAGCTATAAAGCAATTAATATTAAAAGAACCATTTTATGGATTATACACAGTTAGTTTAAATAAAAACTATACAGATAAAATACCTACAGCAGGAGTTTCTCCTGATGGAATTGGTGTTAAGTTAACAGTAAACCCTGACTTTATAAAAGACATGTCTCCAAATAAAGTAATGGGTTTAATAAAACATGAGATATTACATATTTCATTTGGTCATTTAATATCTAGAGATAGATATGCTGACAAAAAACTATTTAATATCGCAGCAGATTTAGAAATAAATCAATATATAGATCCTGAAAATTTACCTGAAGGTGGTATAACCATGGATACTTTTCCTGACATTAAATTAGATTCTAGGGCTGGTACTGACTACTACTACAAAAAGTTGGAAGAAGCAAAAAAATCAGGAACCTGTCAAAGTCTTGATGATCTACTCAACGAAATGGAAGGTGATATACATCAAACGTGGCAAGATTTTGAGGAATTGCCTGAAGCAACACAAAAATTAGTAGAAAAACAAATAGAACATCAACTAAAAGAAGTTGCAGAACAAGCTGAAAAAAAGTGTGGGAACATACCGGGAGAATTAGCCGATCTTATTAAGAGGTTACGTCATGTTGAGCCTGCTAAGTTTGATTGGCGTGGTTATCTTAGAAGATTTGTTGGTAATTCATCAATTACTTATACAAAAAAGCTAAGAAGAAAGTATAACAAACGTTATGCTGCTAATCCGGGACTTAAGATTAAATTCAAGAATCATATATGTGTTGGAATAGATACATCAGGTTCAGTAAATAATGAGGAGCTCAAAGAATTTGTTAATGAGCTAACTCATATGCATAAAACAGGGCATAAAATTACTGTTGTGCAGTGTGATACAAGTATAAATAGTATAGAAGACTTTAATCCTTCAAAGGATTTTGAAGTTAAAGGTAGAGGTGGAACATCATTTCAACCTGTGGTAGATCATTATAATGAATTTGGGCGTTATACAGCGCTAATATATCTAACAGATGGGGAAGCTTATGCACCAGATAACTGTCCAAAGAATGCTCTTTGGGTTCATAGCAGTATATCTAATGTAAATCAAGAACTCCCCGGATTAAAAATTAAATTAAATTAAAAAAAAATGGCTGAAGTAAATTTAAACATTGACGAACTAAAAGGATTTATAAATCATATTATATCTAATAACAGATTTTTACAAGAACAAGGTAAATTACCTGTATCAACAGAAGTACTTGGTGAATCAGGTATTGGTAAAACTTCTACTGTTGTAGAACTAGCTAAAGAAAACAATTTGAATTTTGTTAAGTTAAACTTAGCTCAGATAGAAGAGCTTGGTGATCTCGTAGGATTTCCTATTAGACAATTTCAAATGTATAAAGAAAAAGAAGTAAGTACATCTGGAGATCCAATAAACTATAAGACAACTTCAACTAAAGTAGTTAAGAAAAAAGTTGGACAATGGGTTGATGAACTTGCTGTTCAAGATTATTTAAATCAAGGATGGAAAATGACCAACAAAAATAGAATGTCATACTGTCCACCTGAGTGGATTGCAGGTAAAAAAGAAGGTGGTATTTTACTTCTTGATGACTGGAATCGGGCAGATATAAGATTTATTCAAGCTGTAATGGAATTAGTTGACCGTCAGACTTATATCTCTTGGTCTTTACCAAAAGATTGGCATATACTATTAACAGCTAATCCAGATAACGGAGATTATATGGTTAATTCTATTGATGCTGCACAAAAGACTCGTTATATTACAGCTAATCTAAAGTTTGATGTTGAAGTATGGGCTCGTTGGGCAGAAGAAGCAGGTATAGATACAAGATGTATTAACTTCTTATTGTTGAATCCTGAGTTAGTAACTCAAGAAACAAATGCTCGTTCAATTACAACATTCTTTAATGCAATATCTAGCTTTGAAAGTTTTGAGGACAACCTTAGTATGATTCAGTTAATAGGTGAAGGTTCTGTAGGAGATTCATTTGCTTCTATGTTTACTACATTCATTAACAACAAGTTAGATCAATTAGTTACTCCTAAAGAATTACTTACAGGAGATGATACAGTTTTAACAAAGCTAAAATCTTGTATTGGAGAAGGAGATAGTTATCGTGCAGATATTGCATCTGTAATTGCAACTCGCGTTGCTAACTATTCTGTAGTATATTCTAAGGATAATACTATTAGTCAGAAGATCACAGATAGATTAGAGAATCTTTGTATAAAAGACTACTTCACTAATGATCTAAAATATCTAGTGATTAGAACCATATTCAACGGTAACAAGAATAAGTTTAACAAACTTATGATAAAGCCTGAAATTATTAAAATGACAGTAAAATAAATGGGAAAAACTATTTTTCAACCTATTAATGATACAGCAGTTACACATTTTAATCTTGATTCTGAGCCCCTATATGGGGTTCAGGACAATGATGGAATGTTTAACAATATAATAGCTACAAATGATCATGATCTTTATGATAAAGTATGTGAGGTATTTCAAGTAAGCACTAATAAATTATTTACTTCTAGTAAATATGAAAAAGTATTTATAATGCCAAACCATAATGTGGGACTAGATAAGATTAAAGAGTTATGTAAAGAGTATAAAATTAAATTAACTAATAATTATGAAGAAGCTGATTTAATATTAACTCATGATTATGTAAATAAAAGATCTGAAGATGAAGATAATACATTTGAAAGTGGTGAAAAAATTACCAATAGAGTTTCATTATTTACAATATGGAATTATAACCTATATACAAGACCAAGTGGCGAAAAGGTAATTATAGAAAACGGAGTTGATGGACAACAATACGGAACATTTGGTGAACGAATAATGGAAGCAAATTGTATAAGTGGGTTAGGTTTAAATGTAGCTTACAAAATTGATACAAATGAATGTGATGTATTTCATGTAGATACATTTGTTGTAAGCAGTGCAGAATCGCAAACAATGGATCAGGATTTATGTGATACCTTATTATCCATGGCTCAAGGTACCAATGAAGATTGGAATGTAGCTAAAAAAATAATCCCGTCTATAAACCCAACTAAAAATTTACATTGGATATGGAAGTTTGCAACTGAGGTTTCATACTATAGAATGAATACTGGTAGAGATAAAAACTTAGATCACTGGAAAAATTTAGTAGAGTGGGATATAATTTCAGACTATTCAGCTTCAGAAGCTATAGAATATTTTGAACATAAAAATATTCTATGTAAAGATTCTTTTAACTATTTAGAAAGTATAGCCAGAGGTGAGATTATAATAGAAAATAGATCAATATATACATTTAAAGTAAAAATTAAAAAAAAATATGAACAATTTAGCAGATAAAAAAAATAAAATTATAGAAGTAACCTTTAATAATAATAATCAAAATTGCACATTATCTCTTGGTGAAGAGTTTAGATGTGTAATAAATAGTGATTCTAGTAAATATAGAAAGAAGGATATAATAATAAGTACAATAACAGCTAACCAAAAACAAATTTCAGGTAATGATTTGAAAGATTGTTTATTGTATAGAACGGACAGAATAAAACTGCCTAGAAATAAAGTTGAATTACTTAAGGATAAATACAATGTAGCTATAACGAGAAATATAGATAAAGCTGATTATATAGTAACTTCTACTAATAAAATAGAGTCAATGTTTCTTGGTTGCAGTGGATGGTCCGTAACTAATGATGAATTTAAAAAGATCATTAAAAAACATAATCATCTACTTAAAGGTTATGAAGATGATCTAAATTCAATAGAAGCTGATGTAATAAGTTTTACATTTCATAATGTATCGTTTGAAGGATGGCACGGGAATTCAAATAAAGCAGTTAAAAAGGCACCAGGGACATTATTTAAAAAAGAAATATGTAATAATAGATCTGTTTACCAAGTCTTTAACATATATGAAGAAGATTTATTTGATACAATTCAATCTACTAATAGTAATATTGTTTTTGATACTTCTATTGGAAAAATTATTAGTGATCTTTCACCTGAAGTAACCGATGAAGTTTTTGAGAATCTGTTATCTATGGTAACTTCTAATGACCCAGATAATGTAGCTCTTGCTTTAGAGATTATTTCAAATTCTAATTTTGATAAGTCACTAGATAAAATTGCGTATATATACAACTTTTATTATGAAGAATTAAAGCAGTGTAAGAATTGGAATTCTATCAATGTTAAAACATTGCGGAGTGTTGCTGATAATTATATGACATATGGGAATCGTTATCATGCTAATAAATATTCATCTTTCATAAGTAAAATTAATGCTAATAATAGACTAACAAAAGTAGTAGCTGAAAAAGTGTGTGAAGATTTTACAAATGCTGTAATGCAAAATGCAGGGTTAAATAGTTCACTTGGTTCTAAGATATTTAAAATATCTAAAATTAAACTTAGAGAAACAATAAAAGTTGAGGATTCTGTAGAAGAAACACTACCATTTTAGGGGTAGCCATAATTGATTGTTATTGGGTGTGTGAAAGCACACCCACCCCTTTTTAAATACTTTAATATGGAATGTACAATATGTAAAAAAGAAATAATAGGTTACTCTCATAATGCAGAACCAGTTACAAAAGGCAAGTGTTGTGAAAGATGTAATCATAATGTTGTGATCCCTACAAGAATAAAATGTGTAGTGGAAATATATAAAGAAGCACAAGATGATATCATAAATGATTAAAGTTCAAAAGACTAAGACATTAGTTACTAAAGACAATAACAATAGTGCAAACTGTATAGCTCCAAATTTAATCTACGGATGCTTTGGAGGTTGTGTAGATACTTATTGTTATATGTCACGGTATAATGGTCATAGAGTATTTGTTAATGAGAATGTAGATCAAATCTTTAACTCTGTTGTAGAGTGGGAAAAAGAATTTACAAAGGTTCCTGATCAACAGGATCCAATATATACTATGGTAGATATTGCATGTAATACTGATTTAGTTCTAATGCAGAAACATTTACCTGAGCCGCTAATAGATTATCTTAAAAGATATGATGATCATCCAAGATTAAATACAACTATGGCAACTAAGTATCCTAGTTTGTTGAATCTTGACGTCAAAAAGTTCAACAAAAAACCTAGAGTAAGAGTTAGTCTCATGCCTCAAAGGTTTGCTGATGTACTAGAACCTAAGATGCAAAAGACTATTGATAGAATCAGTGAGATTAACAGACTTAAAAGTCTAGGATGGGAAGTTCATATTAACTATAGTCCTGTTGTATTTAGTAAAGGTTGGGAAGAAGCTTATGATGAACTATTTAGAATGGTAAAGTCTATAGCTGGTGAAAATAAATGTGAGGTAATTGCATTAACTAATCACCCTAACCAAATGGCTAAGGCTTCAGATGAGGCCAAGAAGTTAATGAAAGATTCATGCGAAGTTAAAAGTAAATCAGGAGTGATGCGTTATCCTCTCGTATATAAAAAAGGATGGTTAGACCATTGGGTGTTTTTATACACCGGTTATTTTAATAGTAATACAATTAGATATATATTTTAAATTATGGAAGAAGAAAAATGGAAACCTGAAAAGTCTGATGCAAATCACGGTAAAAAGTATGCACCTATCATTGATGAAATGATTCAAGGATTTTTGGAAGGAATAACTGAAGAAGATATGGCGTATATACATGAGCGTAAGATTGATGCATATAAGAAGAAGCTCTATATAGTAATGAGAGACTTTACCAATGATGTCATTGCTAAGTCTTTGGATCTTCATTATAGTTATGTTAAAGCTACTATGGAAAAAGATCAGCTATTAGATAAGCTAAATTCTGTAGGTATTACAGTTAAACTGGATGTATCAGAAGAAGATATAGAAAATGAAGTATTAAAACAAGTAAAAGCTCATGGCAACAAGTAATCAAAAAGTAGCATGTTTATTAGGTATACTACCTATTCTTATGGATTTTATGGAAGATGTTAAGTATGAGCATCCTTCTTTATACAAAAGGCAAATTAAAAAGGCCGGTAATGAGTTTATCGCTGAAGTAGAAAAGCTTGGTGATAAGGTATACAAAACAATAAATGATAATCCTGAAGTAGACAATAATGAGTTTTCACAACAAGTTATTGATATGGGTGTAGCATTTAGAGAGTTTATAGAAACAATTAAAGATGGATCCAATGAGTAAATATGAATATAAATGTATGACCTGTGACCATATATATTGGTTTAATCATGGCCAAACATATAAGAATTGCACAAAATGTGAAGACAGAGGAGAACTTCGTTTAAAATCTATTCAACATGATGACTTTGAACCAGAAGATGATAGTCCGGAAATGCCTGAAGATGGGTGGGAATGCTCTGAATGTGGTGCTTCCGTAGATAATATGAATGATGTATGCAGCCGTAGCTGCTTTAACGCAATGATGAGATGATTGATAAACAAAAAGAAGAAGAGTTTTATGCTAAGGATAGTTTTAATTTTAGTTATTCTTCTCTAAACAAATTAATATTTTCCCCATCCTTATTTTATAAGGACTATATTCTCCAAGATAGAGAGATTAAAACAGATAAGCACCTTGTAGAAGGTAAGTTAATACACTGTCTACTGCTTGAGCAAGAAGAGTTTGAAAACAAGTTTGCTCTGGTACCAGGTAAAACACCAAGTGATAATATCAGAAAGGTAATGAAGAGTATGGTTGAGTTTACACATGAGCAGGAATTAAAGCATGTTCGTGATCATGTTATACTAGATGCATTAAAGAAGATGAATCTATATCAATCTCTTAAAACAGATGAATCTAGAATTGCAAAGGTTAAGGTTGATGACTATGATCCTTATTGGAAGTTCTTATTCAATGAGTCCAAGGATGTAATTGACCAAGATACTTATAACCGTTGTCAAAAACAAGTTGATATAATTAGATCTAATAAAGATGTAATGGATTTATTTGGCAATGGTAAAGTAAACACTGGCACAGACTTTGAATTAGATGTTGAAGAGAGGTATGTAGAGAAATATCTACAATGTAGTTTGCAAGGATCAGAATCTTTTGGCTTACATGGCTATATAGATTACTACAAGATTGACCGTGATAAGAAAGAAATTACAATCTGTGATTTAAAAACAACCGGTAAAACTATATCTGACTTCTCTGAGACTGTAGACTTTTATAACTATTGGCTACAAGCTGCTATATATATGAAATTAGTTTATTCAAATGTAGATGAAGAAGCGCGGAACTATGATTTTTTGTTTAAATTTGTTGTAGTAGATAAGTATAATCAGGTATATGTATTTGAAGTACTTAAGAGTACAATGGGTAAATGGGCACAAGGATTAACAGAAATGTTATATCGTGCTAACTTCCATTGGAATTCTCGTAATTATAGCTTACCTTATGATTTTTTAGGAGAGAAACAGTATTTATAAATGAGTCACATCTATACAAAATATTTTCAAAAGAGTAAAGTATTTCTATATCCTTTACTTGGTATTGCAAAAGGGCAAACATATGTGCCAGTAGAAACATATATCTGCTGGCAAGATGCCTTTGACTATACTGACTATAGATTTATATCAGTTTATAATTCTATACGTTCTACTGAATATATTATTTTTGAAGATGTGGTTTTAAAACAAAACAAAATGTTTGATAGTTACTATAAACTAAGTAGCGATAGACATTTATATATATTTAACATAGAAAGTTATAAGCATGACTTTAATATGTTTGTGGATGGTAAGTACTCTAAATTTTCTAGCAATGCAAAGAATAAAATATCTAATTATTTTAGTTCATCTAAAGGCATTTCTAAAAATATAAAGAGTTTTTTATATCCTGAAGAATTTCACAGTAATTATGCTAAATCATTAGATGTAGACTTAAGTATTATAAAAGAAGTATATGAAGTATGTAGTAAACCAGATATGAAAAAAGAATGTTTAATTGAAAAAATCCCAAATGAAATACAACTTTTAAAAGATAATTCTATATCTTTGGATAAAACTAAACCAAATGAGTAAAAATTTAGGTAAAAATATGATGCTGATTACGTCAGCATTTAGACAAGTAAAATCATTTTCATTAGTACCAGTTACAGAGGATTGCCCTTATGTAGAAGCAATGTTTGATCCTACAGGAGGAATACTAGCTGTAATTACTAAGGTCAAAAAGGATTCATTTCATATGGTCCCAAGACTTGATGATAATGGTCAACCTGCTAAATTAAAAGCACCTAATAAAGATACCGGTAAAGTTCATAAAGAACAAAGAGTAAGTGTTGAAACTTTCTCTGAGTTCTACATAACAGAGAAGGAAGAGATTAAAAACTTCCTTGCAGTTTTTGCAATTAATAATGATAGCTTTGACTATGATCAATTTTTTGTTGATGTAGACAAAACAAAACCATCTAACATTATTCTGCCAAGCTAGTTTTAATGTAAACGCAAATAAGGTCTTACTTATGTAAGGCTTTTTTTGTGCCTTAAATTTTAATTATGACACATTGGGTAATGGATTATGAAACATTATCTAATTGTTTTGTGGGAGTATTTCAGCATTATAAAACTTCTGAACAGAAAATATTTATAGTGCATGACTTACAAAATGATTTTGATAATTTCATAGAATTTTTAATTGAAAATAGAGATGAGAAGCAATGGCATATATCCTATAATGGATTAGCTTTTGATGCTCAGGTTACTCAGTATATACTAAACAACTATGAGTTGTGGTCTAATATGTCGGGCTGTGCAATAGCAGAAGTTATTTATGCATTTGCTCAAGAAACAATAGCTAGGCAGAATAGAAAAGAGTGGGGTATATTTGCACCGTGGCATATACAGATAGGTCAGATTGATTTATTTAAAATGCATCACTGGGACAACCCGGCTAAACGTTCTAGTCTTAAGTGGATACAATTCAGTATGGATTGGGAAAACTTGCAGGACATGCCTATTGAGCATACTGTAAAGATTGAGACACAAGAACAACTTGATACTATAGTTGGATACTGCATTAATGATGTTGCATCTACTAAAGCTATATTTGATAAGTCTAAGTCTCAGATAAAGCTTCGTAAGGAGTTAACAGATAAGTATCAGATTGACTTATATAGTGCATCTGAGCCAAGGATAGCCAAAGAACTATTTGCCTACTACTTAGGTAAGAAGTTAAACTTAAGATCTAAAGAAATAAAGGGTATGAAAACCTATAGGAATATAATTAAAGTCAAAGACTTGATACTTCCCTATATAGAGTTTAAATCTCCTGTGTTTCAACAAGCCCTAAATAAGTTTAATACTTTAGAGTTAGATGCTATGCAACTTAAAGGCCAATTTAAGTATAAGCTTGAACATAATGGTGTGCATACAACTTTTGCTTTAGGTGGTATACACGGTGCTAGAAAAAGCGGTGTTTATAAATCAGATGATGAACATATTATTATGTCTTCAGATGTTACATCTTTCTATCCTAATCTATGTATCCGCAATCAATGGTCACCGGGACACTTCCCAAAAGAAGAGTTTTGTGACCAGTATGAATGGTTCTTTGATGAAAGAGTTAAGATCCCAAAGTCTAACCCAATGAATTATGTATATAAAATTATACTTAATTCAACATTTGGTTTAAGCAATGAGGAGAATAGTTTCTTTTATGATCCAGAACTATGCATGCGTATAACTCTTAATGGCCAATTAAGCCTGATGATGTTATATGATATGATACTTGATGCAATACCTGAAGCATTTGGTTTATTACAGAATACAGATGGTGTTGAGATTAGAATCCCAAGAGATAAAAAAGATATTTATCTTAAAGTCTGTGAAGAATGGGAAGATATAACTCAATTAAATCTAGAGCATGATACATATCAAAGGCTTATCTTAGGTGATGTGAATAATTACATTGCTGTAAATGATTTTAAATCTGTTGACTTGACCGCCTGGAGAAAGGTTAAAGAGGAAAACCCTCACTATTTATTTAAAGTAAAAGGTCCTGATTTTATGTATGCCCCTGTTAAACTCAAGGGTAGATTTAACTTTCATGAACTTGCACTGCACAAGAATAAGTCTAAGCTTGTTGTGCCAAAAGCAATCTATAACTATTTTGTTAAAGATGTGCTGCCTGAAGATTACTTACAAAAGAATAGAAATATTCTTGACTATTGTATTGGTATGAAGTCTAAAGGGAATTGGAAACAAGTAGCTAGATCCACACCCAATGGTGTTTATAAAGAAGAAGATCTACAGAAGATCAATAGGTATTACATATCTAAACCCGGAAATAATAGTTCAAAGATAATAAAGATTAATAAAGAAGATAAGAGAGAAATACAATGTGAATCCGGAAAGTGGATGCAAACTGTTTTTAATAAAATACAACTGCAGCCAAAATGGGAAGAGTATAACATTGATATAGGATACTATAATAAAGCTATAGAGTCTCAAATAAATGATATCTTATCAACCAATGTTAATCAACTAGAACTATTTTAATGGATATAGAAGAAATACTACAAGGAATAGTATTCATTATTTTATATGGATTACTATTATTTCTAATAAGTAAATAAAATTTATTATATTTACACTTTAAAAGTTTAATAATATGAATGAAACTGTATTAATTAATACACCTTTACCAAATTACAATGACTCTTATACAGTCGTTGCTTATAAAGAAATCATTGAAAAAACTAGACAAATCATTAAGTCTAGTGGATTCATTATTACAGAAGAAATATACCGTTCTGCAGAGAATGGTAATATTGGACAAGGGATTTATCACATTAAGCCAAGCCAACCTGAGTTTGCTAATGAAGATGAACTGGGTATGATGTTTGCCTGGACTAACTCTTATAATAAAAGAATAAGGTTTCAATGCGGTGTTGGAGCTTATGTATTCGCATGCTCAAATGGAATGGTATGCGGAGAGCTTAACTATGCTAGAAAGCATACAGGTAATGCCAATTTAGATATTGAAAATCAAATTTCAAGTCAAATATTAAATGCTAAGAAAGTATTTAGTTCAATCATAAATGACAAAGATGCTCTAAAGAATGCAAGTTTGTCCTTTAAAAATCAATCTGAGTTATTGGGTAGGTTATTTTTTATTGAAGATATCATCAGCCCAAGACAGTTGTCTGTAGTAAAAAGTGAAATGTTAAATCCAAGTTATGACTACGGAGTAGATGCAGAGAACGCTTGGGCATTTTATAATCATGTAACCCTTGCATTAAAAGCAGAACATCCAAAAAGTTGGATGGGTAATATGCATAAGTTTCATAAGTTTATGATGGCCAACATTATAACTTCCGGAGCTTCAACTCAAGCTGATACTGCATATAAAGAAGCAGAGTTACCTGAATTAGATGATATAGATTTTGATTCACACCCTGAATTTGAGCTATGAATATAATTATAGTTATATTACTTGGTTTATTGGTAGCATCTATGTTTATGATGATTAGAGGAAAGTAAAGTTAATTAATTGTAGAGAACCAACCCCGCTAGTTATTCCTCTCTAGCGGGCTCTTTTTATACCATTCTAATTCTTATCTCACTGCCGTTTCTATATACGAAGCCTACGTCAACACCACCTGCCGCTGCTGCTGCATCATCTGCATAAGAAACTGTATTATATAATGATTTAAAAAACATTCCTGATTGAGCATCAGTTCTTGTAGTAAGTTCTATAGAGTTATATGCTGTTGTAGAATCACCTACAGCTAAAACAACACGAGTACTATCATCATAAGCTCCTACATTATAATGACCTATAACTACAATATTACCATTACTAAAACCAGATTGTAAATTTTTACCAAATAAATAACTATTTACATCGAGTGAATCATTTACCTGATTGTTATGCCCTATTGCAACACTATTGCTTGCATTAGATGTATTGCTAGTACCTATAATATGAACATCTGATATTCCAGTAGCCAACGTATTGCTAAAACCTATAGCCGTACTATCATCAACTTCAGCAAATGTATTTTCTTTACCAATTATATATACGTCATCAACTTGATCACAAACATTTCCAGATCCCATCACATATAAATTACCTGCTGGATCGTTAGCTTCATTAAAAGAACCTAACATCACTATAGGTAAATCATTAGCTTCAATTATATTTTCTTGACCATGAACGAAAGCTAAGGAAGAATTTGAAACTTCATTTTGAAGTCCATGTACAAAAGCTTTAGGGGCAAATGAAACTACATTCTCTCCACCCAAAGCAATAGCACCACTAGAATATATTTGATTATCATTACCAATAGCTGTTGTATTGCTAGCATTTAATTCATTACTACTACCAATAGCAATTGATGATGATGCACTTGCAGCTATTGTATTTAAATCACCACCTACTAAACTTTCAACACCGTCTACACTATTACCTCTACCATATACAAGAGATGATAATCCCGATACTGTATTTTGAGCACCTGCTACAATTGCATTATCTGCAGTTACTGTATTTAACTGACCTGTTGTAAATCCCCAATGAGCTGTGTCACCAGTACCAACATTATTATCTTTACCCATTACAAATGCACCAAACCCTTCAACTAAGTTGCCGTATCCACCTACTGTAACTTCATCTTTAGTAGATCTATTTTTCTTACCAAAGACTAAATTATTTTTAGCAAACTGATCAAGCACTTGATTATCTTCGTTTGGTAATAATGATGCGCCTCCTAAAATAAAAGATCTTTGAGTTACACCGAGTGTATCAAGATCTTGCATAGCGCCTGTCAAACTAAAGTTTAATTTTCCCAATGTTACATCTTGACTAATTAATGAGTCAACTAACTTTTCTCTACCACAAGGATCTGTTGGATTATCTTCAAATACAGGTAAAAAACCAGGAGTACCTTCTATAATATCTGATAGAAATGCGCATTCAAGATCCTTTAGTTTCATTGCTAAAGGTTCTAGTTTAGGATTAAAAGATGGACTTAATGCACCAGGCTTTGCTCTAGCAATTTCAATCCAATCATCTTTCTTTACAACTTTAGTTGTTTTCTTTCTCTCAAATAAGCCAAGAAGTTCTTGTATAAGATTCATCTTAATATGTTTTTTTCGGTTGAGTTTTTACTTTACTGTAATCAGGACCCTTATAGTTCATCGCTCCACCAAGAGCTTTAATATATAAAGGAGTATTATTAGTAGGGACACCTGGATTTATAATATTATTAGGATTAAGTTTATCCATAAGTTCATTCTTAAACTTTTCACCTTCACTCATAGGTTGAGGTTTAGGTTGAGGTTTAGGTTTATCCGTATCTCTAAAATAACCCATAATATTACTTCTAACTTTATCAAGATCTACGCTTGATATAGTTCCTGCCATTGGAGTTTCTCCTTTGGTTTGATATTTAGTTTTCTTGCTCATATTTTAATTTCTTTTCCTACCACCTTTGCCATTTCTCACACAATCGGGGCTTATTGTGCCTTTAGATACAGTACAACTAGAATCATTAGGTTTTGGTATGAAGGCTTTTTTAATATTTTTTTTAGTATCACCCGCCCAATCTGAAAGATTATAACTCATTTGGTTTACTGTTCCTTGAAAAGGTGTAATTATATCACCATCCTTAACTTGTTGCTTATATGTTATCTTACTTTTTGCATTATTTTCTTTCACTAGTTTATTTCGATTAGCTTGTAGTATTTGATTTGCCGCTTTCCTTTGATAATAATTAAGATCAGCATCAATCATTGAAACACTAGGTAGGGTACTAACTTCCGTATTATATAAGTCATTGTTTTCATTAATAGTGTAAACCGCATCAGTGTTTGCGTCATAACCTACAGGAAGCTCACCTTTTTTTTGGAACATAGCTTTACTCCTTATTTTCTTTTTTCTTAATTCAGCTCCCTTTCGGAAGTATTCCATTGGATTATTCATTTCTTTTTCTTTTTAAGTTTACCTAAAGTAATTGCAAATCTTGCACGTTGAGCAGTTTTACCTTTACCCTTAGCTTTTTCTCTAAGCCAAGTCTTCTTTATCTTTTTATTCTTTGCATCATAACCACCTTCTCTCTTAGCTGTTGCAGTAAGAGATCCCGGTTTCTTAATTGCCTTTTTTATATTTAACTTCTTCTTTGCCATTAGCACTTCCAACGTCTCCGTGCTTTTCTTAAGCGACTATTTGGATCTTTAGCTGCTTTAGGAAACTTTTTCATTTGTCCTGCTGATCTTGCACAGTAACTTTTTTTTCTTGAGCCTCCACCTGGTTGAGGTGCTTTAAGTTTAGACCCTGTTTTTTTATTAATCATCTTACGGCCTTTAGCAGTAAGACCACCCTTCTTGCTTTTGCAACCATTGCCAATATTGCAGCCTTTCATGGCCCCTTTTTTCTTATTACTTTTCTTTACTGGCATACTATAATTTACAAAAAAAAATTAACATAAACTATTCTACAAGAATTTCTTCAGACCATTCTGGTGTAGCCATTAAAGTCAAAGCTTGTTCATGTGTCAAAGTTTGTACTGGAACCACAGATCCATCAGCAATGAATGTAGGTTCTGTATTCCACTTTAAAACGAATTGTGTTTCGTCTAAACTTTTTCTAATCGTGTTTTCATCAGTTTCACCTACTTGTGCAAAGTCAATGTTTACTAAATCTGCTATGTTAATTATTGCGTATGTGTCTGCTATTCTTGTACTCATTTTTTATTCGTTTTTATGTTGGCACATCTGTACTCCTTACTACTCCATTTATAAGTGTTCCGTTATTTCCTCCGCTTCCG
>JAAHTH010001829.1_pt1 | contig 17387 bp, 6 predicted proteins | sample 6116091 | NCBI WGS metagenome assembly JAAHTH01 (sample SAMN13939990, study PRJNA603662) | sponge metagenome | isolation source: marine sponge | host: Mycale hentscheli | place: New Zealand | collected 2006 | reverse complement strand
CTGAAAATACTTTTTTAGAATCAACACCTAATGTTTGTTCTATAATTTTATTAAATTGTGTATTTAATGTTTTTGGAGCAGCGGATAAAGCTAATGGTTCAATATTTTCATTAGCTTCAATTCCTTTTTTTATAACATTATCAGTTTCTACAAATGCAACAACAATATCCATTGCTTGTTGAGCTAAAAATTCTTCAGCTGTACTACCTTCTTTTATCATTTCATAGGTGCTAAAATCAATTCCACCATCAACAGCCGCAACATCAGGATTATTATATCTTATCCAAGTTAACATGTTGTCCATTGTGTAAAATTCTTTTGGCATTTTACTTTGATAATTAAACCAAGGTCCTTTTAGCTTGTCATCATCTGTTTTTCTTAATTGACCTTGAAAATAATTTTCTTTTATAAAATCAAATCTTGAATCTATTTGCTGATCAAAAGCAGCTAACAATAAATAATTTGCAACTCTTGCCGCCGGTAAACTATGCTCTTCGACCATACCTTTAGGATCGGATATTGTAGAAAAAAAGTTTATAGGTGCTAAAGATCTTATAAAATGATTTTGTGAATCCTGTGAGTCATCGAATATAGCTTGCCACCATGTTATATTTTCAGGATTAGATTTTAAGTCAGATTGTACAGCTTTCATTATTTCTAAAAGATAATCCATTTTACCAGCCTCTGCCGCTTTACCTTCTGGACTATTCATGTAGTCTCTAATTTGTTTAGGTGATTTATTTTTATAATGAAATCTTTTAATCCTTGATTTGTTATTGTTATCAAATTTAATACCTTTTAACACAGCTTTTAACTCTGCAGTATTTCTAAACAATTGTTTTTCATTGCTAGCAAAATTTCCACTCCAGAAAAAATCTTCATTAAATAAACCTGATTTCGCTAAGTCTTGAACCCATTTATTTCTAGCTTTTATTTCTGTAGTACTCAAATCGTATACGCCTCTTTTCTTTACAAAACCATAAGATTCTGTTTCAGAAACCGTACCTTCTTCATCAATTTCAATTGGTTTAATTCCTCCTATATATTCTTCAGATTTTGTTTTTATACTTTTATAACCTTTAGACTCTGCTACACCTCTTTTACCTGTTTTTTCTGCTTGCGCAAAAAATTGAAGTTGTGATTTATCATAAGCGGTTGGGTTTATATTTATACCTTCACTAAAAACTAATTCATTTTTACCTCTTTCTAAATTAGCTTTTGATTTTACAACCTCGCTTGTTTGTTCTTTAGTTTTTAATAAATTTCTAGCACCTTTATTAGCCATTTGCTCAGCAACACCTTTTAATAAACCTTTTATTATCTGTGACTCAGCAGCTCTAGGTACATAATTAGGATCAACCTTACCATCTTTTACACCAATAGAAGCTTCATAAACTTTATTATTAAATTCCTTAGGTGTTCTTACATAGTTGTTTCCTACTCTTTTAGGTGGATTAAAAAACTTATTTAATATATTTCTACCTAAACCTAATGTTTCTCCACCAACTTTAACAGGTTTACCACCAGGTTTTAATGAAGGAACCGTTTGTATTCGTTTGTTAGCTTGACCTAAAACTACGTTTTTAATAAATGGTTTAGCTGTTAACAATAATCTTTGTGCTTTTAATGATTCTGCTTTAGATAAATTATCTTTAGGATTAGAAAGCTTGTTAGCTGGTATACCTATTGCTTTAGCTAAAACATCATAAGGTGTTATTTCTTGTAATTGCTTAGAGGTTAGATTAGGGTTTGTTATATCAATACCTTTTTCTTTTGCTAATTTTTCTACACCTTTATTAAAATCTTGTTCAAAAGCTTTTACATCTAAAGAAGGGTCTGCTTTTTTTGCAAACTTCATTACATCTATTATAGGTGTAACTTCTGATTTTGTTGTAGTATTAGTTGTTTGATCAGCAACTTGCCTAGTACTAGCATCGATAGAGCTAGTGTCAATTTCTTTTTTATTTCTAATTTGTATATCTCCAGCCGCAAGTTCTATTATACTTTTACCACTTACATTTTTACCTGTCATCCAACCAAAAAAACTTTCATTTTTTCCAGGATTAAACTCACTCATTGCTTTATCAGAAATTCTTCTTTTAACATCTTCAACAAAATCTGGATTTAAATCTAAATATGCTTGTGTAACACCTGGTAAATTTCTTATAGAAGCGTCTAAAGTGTTTGTTGTTTCTATTAAAATTTGTAAGTTGTCTTTTTCTATACTATTATCAAATTCTTCTTTGCTTTCAAACTTTCTTGTACCATCTTCATTTTGCACAATACTATCAAATTGATTTTTTAAATCACCTTGAGATAGGACTATTGTATCTGTTTCTGCATCAACATTTCCTTTTACGTCTAAAGATTCAGCTATAGTAGATCCAATGCCCTTTGGTGAACTGTTTAGTTTATCTAAATCTAAACTACCATCTTTAAGTTTGTTAGCTAAACCTATGACCCAGTTTACAATATCTGTTTCACCTTTAAAATCAAAATTATAATCAAAATTATCTACAAATTCTTTTTGTATCATAACACCAAACAGACCTTTCCATCCACTAGCTTTTTGAATCATTTTAATTTCTCCACCAGCAGCAGCTTCTAAAAACCTCATTATAACTTCTTGAGTTTTTAAATTACCATCCCCGTCTTTTTCAGTTTGTTTAATTATTTTTTCATAAAGTTTTGGATCTATGCTTTTAGTTGTTTTTAATAATTGTTTTGCTATTGGAGCAAAAGCAGAAGAATTATCAGCAAATATATTCCAAAACAATTGATGCCCTATTTCATGTACACCTGTAAATTTTCTTTGATTTTCTACTTGATTATCTACAACAACAACACTAAGGCCAGAAGCTTTATCAGCAAATCCATCCGCACCACTTTTTAAACCTTCAATAGCTTTTTTCTTAGTTTCCGCATCTGCTTTACCAAGTATGTCCCCATTGTTTATAGCGTTTATAGCATCATCTACAGTTTCATACTGCTTAAAGTTTAGTTTAGCAAACTTGTTTTTACCAGCTTGAATGTTAGATTCTTTTACAACATCTCTAACATATAGATCATAAGCACCTCTTCTTATATTTTCAACCGAATCATTTCCGTTTTCAGCTAAAATAGAAGCAGCAGACTCATCCATATAGTCCATAAATTTTTGCTGAGCATTTAAATCTTGTGTACCATCTTCATTCACTCCGGCTTCTAATAAATCAAACTCTGGCCTAAACTTCATCATACTGTTTTCAGACAAAGAATTATCCATTAAGTCTTGAATAAAATGAAACTTACTACTTAAAGCTTTTATTTTATCAGACTTTTGTTGATCAGTAAAAGAGTCATTGCTTAATATATCTTGAGCTTGATTTTGTAAATTTGTTTGAGAACTTAAAAAACCTTTAATTAAATTAGCATGTCCTTCTCTATAATTATTTTTTATTATAGACTCAATTTTATCCATAGCGTTTTCAACAGCTATGGTTTGATTTTTTATGTCACCATCAATTATATTAATAGCTTCTTTAAATTTTTTCTTATTAACATCACTATATCTTCCATCATTTAACTTTTTATTAAGACTTTCTCTTTCTAAACTTAAATCGTCTAGTTTTCTTTGTTCATCTCTTAGCTTAGATCTTGTTTTAAAATCAGAGTTTCTACTCATATAAGCTCCATAACTAAAACTAGAACCACTCATTATCATAGACATACTAAATCCTGAAAAACCTGCGTGACCCATGTTTTCTGTAAAAGGTCTACCATCTATTAAGTTTTGAAGACCTTGCGTTAAACTTTCTCCTCCAGTTTCTAGCAAAGGTTCATAAACAAAACCCGACATAGCGTTTTGTTTAAAGTATTCTTTAGTACCATTTTCAACAACATCAGATTTTTTAAACAACTGTGTAAACCTAAGTTTATTTGCTTTTATAATAGGTACTGTAGTATAATGTGCTATTAAACCTTCTGCTAAACCATAACCTATTGGTTTTAATATTAACTCTGGTATACTATATTGTTTTTGGCCCGTTGCTATTTCATGAGCCATTGTTGCTCGTTTTCCTCCAGCCGTTGAAGATCCTATAACTAAAGCCCCATAACCACCAGTTGCCATCATTGTAGCAAATATCGGTACTTGTGTAGAAAACTCATTACCCATGAATTTAGCAAACTTAACTGGATCTTTAAATATATCTGCCCCAAAATCTGGCGCTTTAACAAAAGAATTTCTTATTTCATTAGTTTCTTCTACATAGTCTACAGCTAAAGAATCTAAAGCTTTATCTATACCGTTACTGCCTAACATCTGTTTTAATGACTGTCCAGTGTAAACAGCAGGTCTACCATTTAAAGCTACTTTACCTATAAAATTTAAAACTTTACCAGTGCCATATGTAAGGTTAAATCCTATGTCAGAAAACCCTACACCTATATTAGCCATATATTTATCTAATTCACTGTAGTTTTTACTAGCTAGTTCAAAAGCTATATTATTATCTTCAACGTTAGATATTAAATCTGCTATTTCTATTTGTCTTTTCTTAAAAACACCATGTTCCGATTTAGCATGCAAATAAACATTTTTATAATTATCTAAAACATTTTTATCTACAATAGTACCATTAGTTAAAGTAACTTCTTGAAGTTCTGATAGGTTTTCGTTTTCACTTCCTCCTTGTTTAACATAATCATTATAACTCATTCCACTTTTAAAATAATCTTTATTTATTTTATTAACATTTAAAAGATTTAAATTTTTATCTAATGAATTTATTTCTTCTTCTGTAGCATCACCATCTATTATTTTTTGATATATATCTAAAGTTGGTTCATATATTTTTAAACTATTACCAGATGTTGTTTGTTCTATAATTTTATTTTTTATTTCTTTACCAATTTTATTTTGTAAAAGTCTACTACCTACAAACTGTTTTGCTTGAACATTTATGTCTTGATTATTTTCTCTAATAATATCTTTTTTCTTTTCGTTTAAAGATTTTGAAGTTAAATCTATAATTGTTAATAGTTTTGCTTGTTCTAATATATCTTCAGCTGAAGTTTGTTTTTCGTTTTTTAAATTTTCAGCAGTTAGTTTATCTATGTTAACTTGTAAATCTTCACTGTAGGGTTTTACAATTATTTCTTTTCCACCATAAATTTTAACACCCATTTGATAAACTTCTTTTGTTTTAGTTTTGACTTCATCAAACAAACTTAAGTTTGGTATTAACTCCCCATTATCATCTTCATTGTAAAAAGATTTATTGTTATCTCTTTTTTCTAATTTAACTTCATTTACTACTTCGTCATCTAAATAGTTACTGTCTATTTTTTGTTGTTCTTCTGATTTTAATAAAAAACTATCTGTTATAGAAGTTAGCTCTTCGTCACTTAAATTTTTATTAATAAAATCTTGAAAAATACCTAAGTTTTTTTCAGCCTGTCCTTCTACGCCTATTCTCATAAAATCACTTTCAATAACATCTCCGTTATCTTTAGTAAATTTCATTTTTACACCTGGTACACTAGCTCTTGATACATATTTAACATCAGGTTCGTAAGTTAGGTTTGGTATTGCACTAGTATATTCTCCTAAAATAGCTTCTACTTCTTTTCCACCTTGTTTAAATAAAGTATCTTTTTCATAATTTATTTTTTCAACATCATTGTCTTTTTCTTTAACAAGTAAAGGATCTACAATGCTGCTAACCTTTTCTTCTCTCCTTGCTTTTACACAGTCATCGTATTCTTTAGTTCCTTTTACAAAACCTTGTTCTATACAATTTGCCATAAATTAAATTTAAGATACTGCTTGTTGTTCTTCTTGTAATTGTTCTTGACCTTCAGCTTGTTCTTCAGCTACAACTTCTTCTTGTGCAGCTGGTTCTTCAGCTTTTTTTCTAGGAACACCTATTGGCATTTCATCGTTTATTTCTTTTTCTAAAAACCATTTAGTATAATCTTCTTTAAATCTTTTCTTTTCATTATCTCTTAATGCTTTAGATGGTTTTAAATAATGATCTGTAACCTCTGCTAAAATATTATTATTAAAAGCAATAGCAGGATCAGAAGACTCTTGCATTTCTAAAATACCATTTGATATTTTTTCCATTTCTAATTTAAAAACACCATTAGAAGCAATAGCATCTTTATCTATACCTACAAAGTCTTGAACTAAACCTCCATTTAATGGTTTTTCGTAAAGATCTAAACTACCATCTCCTTTTGTTTTTTGATATGTTTGTGTTACGCCTCCAGTTAATACAACTTCTTCTCCACCCATTTTCTCTTGTTCAAATATCTCTGGATTAGATTTTTTAAAACCATTATTTTTATCATTAACATCAGGTATACTAACGAATATATCTTGTGTTTCAGAAAGTTTATTTAATTTATTAATATAAATTCTTTCTACAAATTTACCTTCTTTATCGTAAATATCCCACGCAAGTTTTCTAATATCGTTATCTTTTGCTATAACCTGTACAACACCTGGAAGATCTTCGTTTATTATATTAATAGCTTTATATCTGCTATATGGTGTACCCATTATGTCTAAACCACCTTGTATACCAGATTTCATAACAGCCTCCATCCATACCTCAGCATTAGATGCTAGGTTTTCTAAGCCTTCTCTTACAACCTCTACACTGTTAGCAATATCTTCAGCGTATTGTCTATCTGCGCTAGGGTTTGTGCTTGTTCCGTTATCTAACGCTAATTGAATATCTGCATATACTTTTACAAAAGGATAATATAATTCATTATAATTAACAGGAGGAACAATACTTTCCTCGTAACCTAATTGATATGACATGGTAGACTGCAACTCTTCAACCTCATATTGACAGTCTTTTATTAATCTTTCGTTTTCTAATAGTTTTTCTTTTAATGCCATAATTTATAATTTACATGCCTAATGATTTTAGTATACCACCTAGAGCTCCTTGTTCTGCTTGATTTACCATTTGTTCTGTTTGCCACTCTCTATCACTAGCTGCATTTCTTTGACGTCTTAAATCATTTAATTTGTCTTGATCTCTTCTTTCTTGAGCTTCAAATTGATAAGATAAACCTTTTGCTTCAGCTGTTTGCATTCTTCTTCCTTCACCTATTTGTACACCTTGTACTCTAGCTTGTTCAGCATTTTGTAATCTTTCTAATTGTTGTTGGCCAGAAGCTTTCATTTTTTCATTAGCAACTTCTTGTTTTTCTATACCAGCAGCAATACCTTTTTTACTTTTTAAAGCAGCTTGCGCTAAAGCTGTTGCACCACCCGCACCTGCGCCTGTAGCTCTTATAGTATCTAGTGTGTTTGCTAAAGCAATATCAGCTTCTTCAGCTTGCATTTTAGCAGCGCCTGTAGCAACACTTAAATTAGCAAATGGATTTGAAAGATTACCACTAAGATCTTTAGCTAATGAACTTAAATCTTTAGCATTAGCATAAGGATTTATAACTGGTTGCCTATTGTTTTCTATAGTTTTTATGCCACTAGTTGCAATTCTTTTTTCTTGTACAGCTTTTCTTCTTAATCTTCTAGCATCTCTTTTAGCTTTATTTCCACCTAGTATAGAGCCAAGCAAAGATCCATAGATGAGATCAGGATTAGAATTTAATAGTATGTTTAATATTTCTTCCATTTGTTTTAGTATGATGATTCTACAGTATCAGATGATACTGAAAATAATTCTTTTTTATTTGTATAATAATTAGTATCTGAACTAACCGTAGTATTCCAGTCTATTTTCATTTTAACAGTAGACCAAAAACCTTTTATACCAGACATATCTGGTCCAAATAAAACCTCACCACTAGTTGCTGTAGAGTTATTTATTAAGTTAGCAAAAAATTTATTTTCTTTCTTTTTAAATGAGTTAGACCAAAATTGACTTTCAAGATCAGCTAAATTATTTTTAAATTCATATTTAGTTATAGGTAGTGTTTGATCACTAGAGCTAGCAATCATAGAACTAAGCTGCCAACCATTGTTACCTTCATAATTTAAAGTTTTAAAGTTTTTAACAACAGATGGTTGTGTGTTTAGTACTAAAGTTACATATGAATCTTGTGCTACAGGAGTTCCGTTTGAATCAACCTCATTGTAAAAATATGAATATTTATCCCCTGAATGATGTCTCCATAATTCTCCATCATTAAAGCTATAAAAATTACTACCTAAACTAACAACATAAGTAGGTTTATAACTAAAGAAACTTGTCCAACCTCTAACATCTTCATCGTAAGAAGTCGTAATATATGATGAATTAACTTTACTTTGTATAGAAACTATATAGTTTTTAGTGTGTATATCCCATCCTCCTACAACTCTAATAGAGCTTTTACCAAGTTCATCTCTAAAAAAGTCATGCATGCCATAACTAGATATTTCAGTTATACCGTCCATAGACAATCTACATACACAATTTCTTTTTCTATCTGTAAAGTATTTTCTATAACCATAAACAGCAAAACTATAAGGGTCTTCAGATATACCATATTCACCCGCATAAGCAACAATTTGTCCTATAACTAATCTACCAGACGTTGTTAATGCTGATCCTTCAGCTGTATATATTGCATCTTTATCTATTAAAGCTTTACTTACTTTATCCTCTTGAAATATAATTAAGTTAGTATCTTCAGCATAAAGTCTTTGTATAGAACCATTGGCTGGATCTAATGATCTAGTTATGCTTTCACCTACTGAAAATTGATTTGTATCGTTTACTCCAGTTCTTGAGTTAAATATACCAGAATATATAAGCGAACTAATTCTATGTTGTTGTGCAAACGTGTCTTCTACTAAATAAGCTTTAACACCATAATCCGTGGATACATTATTATAACCTCCTCGTATTCTAGCTTCTTCTATGTACCAATCATCTGCTGGAACACTAGAATAAGAAGATGGTATATTATCAAAATTAACTATCGCACCAAAAGTAATATTAGGTGTTCCAGTTACAGCTGGATTAGGTGCTTCACCAGCGATAAAAGATGTGTCACTAATTCTTGATACCACATAGCTAGAATAACTTATTGTATCTCCTGCTCCACTAGTATATGTAAATGTAACTTCTTGACCTACATTCATTTGACCAATTGGAAGAGAAGATCCTATTACAAAAGTAGTTCCCGTGTTAGAAACATAAGCACTTGACGAGCCAGAAGCAACATTTGTAATACTCTTGATTTTTTTTAACCAGAATGTGTTAAAGTAGTTTACTTCAATTGTTGCTGCCATAATTTATTATCACTTATTTTTAAACATTATTACTATGATACAGATCTTGGATAACCGTAGAAAGTGTTGCAAGGTTGTACAAAGTTTTGTGTCCAAGGGTTTGGTTCATAAACTTTAGCGGTTGCAGCTACAAATCTTGATGAAAAGAAAAATCTTGTTGTTCCTGAATCAGTTCCATGATAAGGTGATGTTCCAATTGTTATAAAAGCTCTATAATTACTTACACCTCCACCAGCGTCTGTAAAAGAAATAGTAGATGTAAGCGCGCTAGTACTATAAAATTGAGTTACATATTTACCATAAGGTACGTGAGAATATCCGTATGTTGTACTACTTATAACAGAAGGACAAAAGAAACTATTACTTCCATCAGCTGCTGTACCAATTTGGTATTGATATGATTTTATAACACCTGAAGACGAAGGATTTGTAGTAGGAGCATAATCCACACCATTTTCAATAACACAAGTGCTATAATATAAATCATTAGAATTAACCCAAGCTGATAAAGAATTAAGTTGAGCTGGAGCTAAAGTGCTTTTAGCATCATTAGCAACGACTAAATATTCTCCAACTTGATTATATGCTAAAACAAATTGTTTATAATATGTACCAACACCAGAAGGTCCTGCTGAAGCATCTGTTGTTACTTGCATTTTAAGTCCTTTATTACCGTTAGCCGTGTTGTCTAGTATAGTGTTGTTTAAATCACTAATAGATGTCCAACTAGAGGTGCTGTTTGTTCTATGATACACTTCCCAATACACCTCACCACCAAGTCCACTAGAAGGAAGATTTGCAGTCCATGTCATATTTGCATTTAACGATAAAGATAAAGTTCCTTTTGATAAAGCACTACCTAATTTAAATATTGTATTTGTTTCAGATGCGTCACCAGTTTGTGCTGTGCTAGGGGTAACACCGGTAGGTAAATCAGTTAAAGCGTATCCACTAGCAGGACTACTACTTGTAAAAGTACCATCTGCTATGTAAAATATACCTGAAATACCATATTGAGCATTGTACTTTGTTCGCAAAGCTTGTTGTGCACCAGCTGGAGAAACCATATCAATAGGTCCAGTTTGACAACCAGATCTTATAGTTGTATTAGCTTGTATTGGCCCTATGTTTATTATTTGATTTTTATTAGCACTACTTAAACTTCCTGTACCAGCTTGATTATTGTTATCAAACGCATCTTGAACTTTTAAAACTAAAGTATGAGAACCTGAAGGAGCGTTGTTTGTTGGTGTTTGAGAAATATTACCATTGTCTGGATCTATTTGAAAAGCTGGATTACCATTAGAACCTGTTGGATTACCAGAGACAATAGACCAAAACAAACCTAATTGATTTTCTGCTGCGTTAGCGCTACCGTTTACAGCGGTAGTATTTTGATTAGGCATAGGATTACCACCTTCATCTACTGTTATACTTATTGTTGGTAAAGTACTTTGAGTAAAAGACGGTGCTACATTTTCTAATTTAACATTTGAAATTGTTAAGGTTGGGTTTGCACCTCCCGCTAAAGAAGAATTTGCGTCCACAAGTATAGGTAAATAAAATGTATAAACATCTTGTGAATCACTATCACTTATAAAAGTAGCTAAGTTTTTTAATTTTATTGTGTATGATTTTGTTGTTCCATCTTGTATTACTTCAAATAAACTATTTTGATTACTTAATAAGTTTTGAGTATTACCTGTTTCAACAGAAGTATAATATGCACCACTTTGTAAAGTTGTTGGATAAGAAGCATTAAATATTACACCTTCACTTGATACTGGCCAAAAAGGATCAGTTAACGAGTGACCAACAGTATCGCTTTCTAAAAATTGAAAATTATCAGCTGTAAAAGCAACTGGTTCATCAGACCCAGTTCTTACATCTGAATTTAAATCTGCGATTAAACCTACGGTATTAGTTTCCCAAAATATATCTAAAAGAGAATCAACAGGATCAGTTTCATATATTGCTAAAAATGGTTTCATTGGAGCTGTAGATAATACACCTATAGGTTTAGATGTAGATAATCTTCCTATTAAAGGTTTTGAATCTAATTGATATAAGTTATCTATACCTATAGTACTTAAATTATCTATCTGCATGTTTGAATCATCAGATGTAGCTATACTTACAGCTGTATCTGTTAATATACCTGGAAAAAATTGTATATTAGTATTTTGAGAATTATTTTCAACCCTACCATGTAGTTGTACTGAGCTTCTAAACTGTCTTTGTTGATCTGAAACTTCGTTTAAATCTCTAGGAACTTTATTTATATTATCATTTATTAAAACAATATTAGCTGTTTTATTGTCTTCACCTGTAGGAAAATTAATAGGACCACTGCTAGTTACTTCAGGATAACCATTTAATATACCTGGTAAATATACATTATAATATTCCTGCTCTGTTTGTTTTAAAACAACTTTATATGAATACCAACCTATAGGGTTTATATTATATGCAAATTTTATATCAGCTGCTGATCCAAGCGTGGTATTGTTTGAGTAACTAGAATTAACTCTACCATCTGTGGGCACAGTGTATACAGCACCATTGTTTGTTACAGCTCCATTTACTTTGACATAATCTATATATTCACCTCTTAAATAATCTCCTTGTACGGGAACTGTTACATTAGATGGTGTGTTAGAATTATCAAGAGTAAATTGATATTGTGTATCTGAAATACTTACCGCAGCGCTTGTTATAGCAAAACCAGTTACATTAGTAGGTATAGCATATAAACCTGGCCTACCTTCTTCAAAATCTGGATATTCATTAGATGTACTTGTTATAGCTTGAGTAACAGAAACTTGTAAAGTATCACCTAACCAAGCTTTTATATCAGATGAAGCACTATTATAAGCAGAAAACAATGTAGAACCTAAATTAGGTTGTGTTGTTCGTACAGATGATAAAATAACAGGTGATGTTCTACCATATTTATCTGAAAGAACAAAACCAACTTGATAGTTTCTATTTTGTTTTAACGAATGGTTAGGGTATTCGACCCAACTAGTAGAGGATTTTCCACCTTTATCTCCTACTTGTACATCATATTGTATTGATGCAGGCGCTGTATATGCGTTTCTAAAGTTACCATAAATAATTCTATTACCAGCAGTTTCTTGACTTAACGCTCTAACAGGTACAACATCATAAACTCTGGTTGTTTGATCAGAAGGTAAAGTTTTATATGGTTTTCTAGACTGATAGTTATAACTAAAAATATTATCAACAGTGTCAGGCTGTATACTGCTTAGATTTAAGGTTTCTAACACTTTTATTGACGTACCATCAGACTCTTTATACAAAACATCTATTGAAGATATTTTAAAATCACTATTTAATTGATTAAAAAGACAAGGTAAAGTAATTAACAATTCTACATTGTTAACGTTGTTTTCCATCCAACCTAGTATAGTGCTTCTATAAGCGTCGTCTTCGTCACCATTAATAAAATAACCTTTTTGTTTAGGTATATATGCAATTTGTGTAAATGGTGCCATTAAAGAATATTCACCATCATCAAATCTATATCTATAACTAAATCTTACAAATTTACTCTCTAAGTAATCAGGATCTCCGGGCCAAGTAGTGTCTGAAGATTTATTAGTCATGGTAGATATAAGAAATGTAAATATATCACCAGCTACAGGAGCTGTAATAGGTCCAGATAAAGTCACTGTTGTATCACCACTAGAAGTTACAACACTTAAAACAGTTATATAATCATAACTAGCAACCTTTACTGTTCCAGTAGAACTAGTACTCATAACAGACATACCTGCTAGTATACCAGTGTTTTCACTAACAACAAACGTTGTTGTAGTTGGTGATGGACTAGCTTTTACTATTCCACTAGCTTTTTTAAACATTTTAATTGGCAGGTAAGGGTTGTATTTAGCAACACTTAATTGGTCTTCATTTGTATAATATCCAGATATTCCACTTTCTGGATCTATATTTACTTTTCTAGGAGCATTTCTATTGTCTGTAAAAAATAATAAATTTTCAATTAAACTAGCTTGTATAGGGTTTGTTGTAGAAAAATTTAAAAATACATTATCAACTATAACATCAGCATAAGTAGCTCCAGGTGAAAAAGCATATATAATACATCTCTTATTAGAAGGAGCATAAGTTGGTTGAGTATCGGGATAAGTATCTGTATAATTTGTAGAAAAGATATATATTTTATCAGAGTATTCGTCTGCTAAATATCCTATAACAGTCATATCACTAGGTAGAGATGGAGATATTAAACCTGTAGCAGTCATAAGTATGTTACCTAAAACAGTTTCTAAAGCACCTATATCATCTTCCTCAGATTTACCCACAGATATGTTCTGTGCGTCTCTATACTCGCCGTTAGGAATTAACCTATCATCCAAGTCTTTATTCATCTTGGACTTTAGAAAACTATTCTTTATTTCTGCCATGTATTAAAATTTAAGCCATTTAGATTTACCTCTCATTACTTGAATTATTTGATCAAGTTTTATGTTAGATAACCTAATTTTAGCATTTCTTAGTTTAGCGCTTCTTTCTTGTTTAAATCTTCTTATAACATATTCTTGTACATTAGTAGAAACACTTAATATAGCATGTATAATATGTGCATACAAAGCTTCTTCTGCCATTTTTGGTATACGCGTATCCATTTCATAAGCATTACCATCAGATATATACTCTATAAGAACTATTTTATTTTTTAAATTATTAGTAAAAGTAAACATACCTTTTCTTTCATCTATAGTAAACCAACCGTTTCTTTGGCTTGTTTCAGGGTTCATACCATATCTTTGGCCCAACCAAGTTGTGTAACCATCTCCCCACATAGTTCTGTATATATCAGCAACTTGATCACCTTGATTAGTCATTAATGCTCCACTAATTCTAGCTGGATCAGTACCTGCCCATCTTTCATTTATGACAGATGTACCTTCTATATTTTCTTCTATATTGTCTTGAGTAGGAACACCTAAATTATCTTGGGCTGGTGTCTCATAAGGATTACTAGTTAATGTATTAGCTGGAAATATAGTATGCTGAACGCCTAGCTCATCTATCCATGATAATCTTACGTAATTAACAAAATCTTGAGGTATTATAATAGATAAACTTTGTGGTATACTTACTTCTTGTGATTTTATACTTTGTAACGTGTCGTAACTAAATTCTTGTAATCCTCTTTTTGCGTGAAATATAACATCTGTTCTTTTTACACTAGGTATAAGTTTACCAGCTCCTACATAAGCAATAAGAAAATTATCAATTATATCATGTAATGTGGTATAACCATAACTACCGTTATTGTCCCACATTGTTGTTTCATCTAGTTGTATTTTTAAATAAGTACCTGCAGTTAAAAATACATTAACAGTAACTATGTTGTTTGCAGCAGTAAAAGGATTAGAGTTTGTAAAGGTTAAAGTTTCACCATCAACAACTGTAGCGTTTTTGTTTAAAGTAATTTCTTGTTTAAAAAAGCTATAAGCACCATTGCTATCAGCTCTTTGTGTCATTACTTTATTTAACACTATAACACTTCTACCTCCAGTATCTGTATTGCTAACAACTATAGTACCACTTGATATATATGGCCCACTCACACCCATACCAGCAAGTATACTAGCGTTATACGTACTTAATGTAAGAGTTGTAGTACCTGTAATCGCAGGTTGAAACCTAAGAAGCATACCAACAGTTGTTCCATTTTGAAGCTTATTCCAATTAACAGTTGTTACACCAGCATTAGTACTTACGCTTGTAACACGAGTTGGAGGATCATATGCGGTCCAAGTGTCCGGAGGTAAAGGATCATCAACCACAGCATTAGAACCTAAAGCTAATATATCACTTGTAATATTTGTAGCCATTATTACACTATATTCATCTAGTATAGAACCAATATTACCTGTAACAAACGGAACGTAAGCGTTTCCACTTATTGAAGTTCCAGGGTTAATTGTAGAAAGAATAGTTGTTCCTGTATCTACACCTAAACCTGTAACTGTCATACCAACTTGTATATCTGAATTATAAGTTGTTAAATCTACTGATGTACTTGCAACGCCTGTTGCGTTTGTAACTACACCTGTTTCGCTTGAGTTAGATGGAGTTAGTTCAGTCCATACAGTTGCATCAGGGCTAGTAAATAATTTAAAATTGTTTTTATTAAAATCTCCTGTTGCAGGATCAGAACCTCCAAAAACTAAATCAGTATCAAAAGTTGATGTAAACGTTTTACCTGAACCGGTAGTGTCTATATAAAACTGCTGAGCTCCAGCGTAATATTGTCTATTAGTTTCGGTTATTAAACCACCATTAGGTCTTGACATGCTTTATTATCTTTGTTGATTAATATTTTCTTGTTGTACTTGTTGATCTGCAATTTGTACAATTTCCATACTTTTTACTACAACACCCGCATATAATAATATTTTTAATATTAATTCTGTTTGATCTGCATCATGTAGTTCAAAGTTTACAGAAGTAGCTTCATTATATTGATAAGCATTTCCGTTTAAGCTAAAATTCCATATAGGAGCTAAAGGTTTTCTTATATAATCTACATTAATTCCGCTAACTATAGTGCTTGGATATACAGTTATTTTTTGATTTGTATATGTATAAATAGGATTTCTAGTAGAAGGTTTTGTTAAATTAGAACTTAATAAATGATATAATTCACTTTTACCAACTCTTTCTAATTCATAATAAGGCAATGCACCAGCTTGATAAGTTACTGTGCCTAACCTATAAAAATCATTTGAATCAACAACTGTTAAAACAGTAAAAACCGAAGCTGGTGATACTGTTAATGATATAATATTGTTAGTTATAGTATAAGCTGAAGAAGGTTGTAACACTCCATCAAAGTAAACTTGAACCGTACCATTAGACAACTGATTAGATGTTAACGTATTATATGTATAAGCTTGTTGATTAATTATGGTGCTGAGTGTCTCTGTGGATTGAGCAACACCAGATTCTTTGGGTAAAGAAAAAGAAGGTGCATCATATATAGCTGCACCTGATGTTTTAAATATAGATATTTTTTCGTCTAAATTCATTACTCTATCAGAGTAATCGACGTCTGCTTGTGGAACACGTAATTGCTGGTTCAAGCTATCAAAGTATGATTCAAATATTTCTAATTGAACTTGAGCACCTATTTTATTAAACTCAACAGGTGTCATATAACCTCTCTGCTCTTTATTTAGTATTAATAAAACGGTTTGATATACAGTATTTACGTTTATTGCCATTTTAATATTTTAGTTAATAGTGATTAGGGCCACAATAGTGACCCTTCACTATAATTATAGTTACATATTATTGTAACTTTTTCTGAATTGTTCTGAAAACTTCTACGCCTTCATCAGTTTTAAACCACGCAGCTAATGCTGAGTATGGGTTTTCATCAAAAGGAACAGTCATAAGTTTTCTATCATTTGATCCCCAATGGAAACTTCTTTGGTCTTGAGATATTTTAACTATTGATTGTTCAACAGCTTTTATACCTACGTTTCTTAAACCTACATTTTCATCAGAAGCTATAGCTAAGAAATTAGCTGGATTTTGTTTTGCCATAAGCATAACATCTCTTTTAATTTCTTTAGAACTCATGTTTGCTACATCACTTCCTTTTTCTACTCTAAGAATTGCTTCTGCATGATCTATTTCAAGATTTTTAGCTGCATTCATTGCATCTAATTCATAGTCCATCTGATCTAATTGATCTGCCGCTTGTTTAACAGGCATAACTTCATTATATTTAAAACCTTTTTTAGGGTGATATAATGATAATAATTTTTGTAAATTTATTTTTTGTTTTGGAACAACAAGTATTCCATTTTCAAAAATAATATGACCTAATGTACATTCTCCTTTTTGTTCATCTACGAACGGGGAGTTTTGATTAGTAGCATACCTTAATTCTCTTTGTTCACCAGTCTCGTTATCAAACCATAATAAAGGGTATCTTGAACTATGTTTAGATTGAAGTGTGAATGTAAGAGGCGCGTGAGGTCCTGCTAATTTATAGGATCTATTTTTAATCTCCCATTTAGGGGCTTTAATTTCTTTTGTTTTTGACATGATATAATATAATATAATTAATAAAAAA
>JAAHTH010001828.1_pt1 | contig 17392 bp, 9 predicted proteins | sample 6116091 | NCBI WGS metagenome assembly JAAHTH01 (sample SAMN13939990, study PRJNA603662) | sponge metagenome | isolation source: marine sponge | host: Mycale hentscheli | place: New Zealand | collected 2006 | reverse complement strand
AATATCTATAATGAGCTTAGAAGATTTCACAGACTACAAACTTCCTAAGAACGCCTATCTTACTTTTGATGCTGATACTCTTAAGAGTCTTATCATTGAGCGTTTGAATGAAAACGAGACGTTTACAGATCAGAACTTTGAAGGTTCGAACTTTAGTGCATTCATCGATGTAGTAGCATATATGTATCATGTATTACTATTTCAGCTCAATACTACATCTAACGAATCTACCTTTAATACAGCTACTATTTATGAGAACATGAATAAGCTTGTTGGTAATATTGGTTACAGCCCGCTTGGTGATCAAACATCACTACTTAACTTTAACCTCTCTGCTAGTAATATTACCCCTAATGTATATACAGTGCCTAGATTTGCTTCTGTTGGTGTTAATGGTAACAATTATATCTCATTAGAAGATATTACTTTTGAGAAAGTAACCTCTAATACTCTAGAGGCTGTTAGACCATCAAACAATACACTATACCAAGGTGCTCTTCAAGAAGCTTCTTTTACAGCAACCGGTGAACCTTATGAGAATATTATTCTTATAGATAGCTTTACTTCAAAGCAGTTTATTCAATCAACTAATAATCTTAACAACTCTAAGTTTATTAGTGATAATACTTTTAGTGTATTTGTAAAAGATAGTGCTACTAATACATGGACACAATGGTCTGAGACAGCTTCTTTATTCTTAGAATCTGCTGAAAATAAGAGATATGAAAAGAGGCTTAATCAATCTGGTAATTACGAGTTTAAATTTGGTAATGATCAGAATGGTAAAAAGTTAACTGAAAGTGATACAGTTCTTATCTTTTACGTAACTTCAGATAACCAGGCTGGTGAGACTGGTCCTAATGCACTAGCAGGTGCATCTTTTAATCTTTATGCTTCTCCTAATTTTACTGCAATTAGTGAAATACTTTATAGTGCGGATGAAAACCTTATTACACCGGCTAATGTAACTAGCTTAACTCTTAATAACCCTAATAGAACCTCACCTCCTAAATTAGCTGAGACAGTAGATGATATTAAGAATAGTGCACCGAAAGTATTTGCTTCACAAAATCGACTTGTTACTAAAGAAGACTATCAATATCAAATTAATAGAAACTTTAACAATATTACTAAAGATGTGCAAGTTTTATCAAATAATGACTTTACATCAAAGGTACTAGCTTACTATAACGACAATGGTCTAGCCCAAGGTAATGATGATGCAAGAATGCTCTTCTCACAAGTTCAATTTTCTGCTTCTACATCTTTTAATAATGTATACGTCTTTACTGTACCTGCAGGTAACCCTACATTAAATGGTTTGACTCCTAACTATCTTAATGCTTCACAAAAACAGCTTATTTCAGACTTTTGCAACAATAAGAAAGATATTACACAGAACGTTGTAGTAACAGATGCTTTATTTAAGGCCTTTACTTTTGGTGTATCTCGAGTAGGTGGTTCAAGTGTTACATCTACAGATACAGTTGATGATATCGTACGAAATAGCTTCTTGAGGATTACTGTTGATAAAAATCAAGCTCTTAATGATAGTGCAATTAAATCAGCAGTTTACAATACGTTTAATACTTACTTCAATAAAGTGCAATTAGGTAGTATTATTGATGTAGCAAGTTTAACTAACGACTTACTCAATATTCAGGGTGTTACAGCATTACACACGGTTAACGGTAGTGCAGAGATAGCAAATCTTAGCTTTGTTGTATGGAATCCAGACTATAAAGAATCAGACAGGGGTATACAATCATTAAACTACCAACTTGAAGATTTTGAATACGGTTATTTTTATAATGTAGAGAATATTCCTAATAAGGTTGTTATTGAGAGGTTGTAAAACCTTGCTCCGTGATTAAATAAGTGTATATGTCGCTTAGCTCACTATCATTAGACCAATCAGGGGATTTTGATCTGCTCTACAACTTTTTTTGCACACGCAATTATAAGTTCGAAGAGACTAAAAATGGCTTTGCATTGCCATTTACACCAATGTACTTTGTTCCAAATATGGAAGATGGTATAGAGGACTTTGTAAGTAATAAAAAAATTGTATGGGATTTTGGAGATTCAACAACCAGTGAAGCTATTACAGCATCTCATGCATATAGTAAGCCAGGTAGTTATAAAGTAACCTGCTATCTTTATGATAAAAATGGAGAGGGGTATTATGATACTTTTCACTCTGATGTTAATATTAGTGACTTTATTGAAGATACTTTAACTATCTCTGTAACAGGTGATGATTCTGACCATTATCTTAGTGGGGGTAATCTATACTATACTACAGGTAAGATAGCAAGTGCTATAACTGTTAATAGATATAACTCCTTTAGATCACTTGAAACTGGACTACCAACTATAGTTCCTTATGCTTCAGCAGCTGGGCCAGATAATGATTATTTTAATAAAGGTTATGATAAATTAACTTATGGCCACTTATACCCTAGTTCCACTTTTGTTCAAATCTTAACTTCAAACGGTACAGTTGAAACATTACCGGTAAATGAAGTTGAAACTATTGATACTAATATCTATATCAAATTAAGCAGTGGTGAGATAGTTTATACAACAGCAACAGATCCAGATGCATTCTTCGCAGGATTATCTGGTTACGGTGAATTATACTTTAAGAGTGATTTTGCTGATCGCTACAATCTTATACTAGGCTATAAGCAAGGAGATATCTTCGAGTATGTTAATACTACAAACTACGGATTATCTGCAGAAATATATGAGAATAATTCTTATAGAGAACTTTCCTTTTCATCAAATGGTCTTGATGGTGAAGGTGCAGATGTTACAACAGTCTTTGACATAGGTTCAGAAAAATTTGCTGGTACTAAGATTGCATTTGTTGCTAATGTTAAAGATGAGGCCGGATTTAATCAACGTAATATGCCATTACTGAGTAGTGCTGTTGGTGGTTATGATTTTGATGTTATATTAACAGATGGTGTTACTGAATATGATATTGAAGTACAGCCATACTTCCAATCTCGCTCATCTTTACTATCAGGTGGCTTCTTTAAAGGCTACTTTGTAAGTAACACTAATACCACTCTTGATAATGTATTTCTATCAGGCCGTACAATAGTTAATGGTTCATACCAAGTAAGAGGTGTAAGTAATACCTTTACTATTAATCCTAGTAGTTATTTTGACATTGCAAAACAGAATGAAGATATTGATTTTGAAGAGTCTTTCAAAGAGATAGCAATACAGCCATTATTCTCTGATGCTAGGGTATTGATGAAGGACTTTATTGTCTCTATCTTTGGTGATCTTAGCTCTTCTCAAGATTCAGTAGGTAAAGCCACATACGAGAAGATTCAGAACTTCTTCGATAATAATACAGATATTGATACTTGTAATATTGACCAGCTTAATGGTTTATTGCAAATGTTTAGCTTACCCGAGCTTAACAAATATTCCTTACCTCCAAAACTTAGTAGATTAGTCAATTTACTGTCAATTAGTAAGTCAAAGCTATTTGGTGCTCGTAATAGAGATCAAACAACATACCAGTCATATGGCTATAAGAATAATGCTTTCTACGGTTATAATTTAGGTGAGAGATTAACTGATAGTAGTATAGTAGTTGCTGGTTCAGATATAGTTGCCAACGAACTATACAGTGGTAAGTATATAACTTTAAATACTTCGCTTCCTATTAGTGCTACAAACTCACCAACAATATCATCCACGGAAGGATTTATATACTCAACAGATACTGGTTCTTTACTATCAGCAGACACTTACTTACTTCCAAACGTTGCTACTGTTGATGCGTGTGGTAATGCATTAAGTGGTGTCTCTCTTTCTGCTTCAAGTCAATTCTACTCTCTTAGTGATTATAATGATTCGTGGGGGTGGAATCTACTATCCGGTGCTGGTAGAGGTATAACAGACATTTACTCTTTCTACTATCAAAACAGCTCATTAGGACCTATAGAAGATTCTATTATTAACTTCAATGATCCTAATAATACACTTTCACATACCCTTACTTCATATACCAACTGGAGTAAGGATAATGGTATAATGTCTAACATCTTTGCTAACTCACTGTATGAGGGGTTAGATCTCTTCAATAACGAATAATATTTATAATGTCTAATCAATCAGCCACAACAGTATCTGTTCTATACTCTATCACAAATGATGAGATAACTAACGGTGATTTTAGAGATAACGTAACTCCGTTTTCGTTTCTTGATTTCATTAATAATACTCAGGCTGACTACGCTCCAGAGGAGTATAGCAACTTTTATAGTTCATACCTGTCTAATTGGCATTCAAAGCAACAAGGGTCGGAGGTAGAGCAAAAGGTAGCATTTACAGAATATTACCAACAGTTCATTAAAGAGATAGTTGTTAGTTATACTACGGAAAGTGAAAAGAGATTCCTTGAAAGAATTGACTTTAACGATCCAGTAGATCTTGATGTAGCTATTCCATTCTTTGCTAACAGACTTAAAGATATTGCTCTATTCTATAAGAAGAAGCGTGATGAGGGTAAATTTGTTATTGATCGTAATAAATTAAAGGGTAGTACAACAGGGGTAGAAAAAGCTATCTTTGATAACATTTACAACTTCTTATTTACTGCAGAGGATCCGTTAAATGCACAAACTTTCGACATTACAGGAATTACAGATGGTCTTGGTATCGAGATTGAAGAGTTCGTTGATGTGTATGGCAATTATTTTGACCTTCCAAAAGATGGTGTACCAGATAATATCAATAGCATTGATACAAAGTACTATCTTGACCCACTTGCAATAGAAGCAGTAACTGGTCAGGAGAATTTCTTAGGTGCTATTAGATCATTTAAGGTTAATCCACCAGCAATCACACCTGAAGAGTTTGATGCTATCTGTAATCCAGATAATGAGCTTGTTGAGATCTTTAATGCTTATGAAAAGGGTGGAATACCCATGGGTGAGTTTTATGCATTAAAACGTGCTCTTATTAGTAAGTTTTTAGGTACTGATATCTACTATATCGATACTACTACAGTTCCTGCTACATCAGGATTGTTAATTGCTGCAAATAACCCTGCAGCTAATGCAATGAACTTGCAAAGTGCTGATGCAGCTCAAATTCAATCTGGTGACGTAAAGCTACTCCGAGATATTGGTCTTAATTTTACACCTGATAATATCGGGCTATTCAAATTACAAGCAGAAAATTATAGCTATAGTATTGATCCAACTGTATTAGATAACGAGTTTGTTATATTTCCAGATCCTGATAAGTTTGGAAATGTATCAGTTAATCCCGTAAGTAGTTACCCTGTATATTACAAGTTTGATTATAGTCAAAATGTTAAGAATGTCTCTAGTGGATTAGCTGCTGGTGATCCAAAAATTACTAACAAGACCACTACATTTGAATCATATACTACAAGAGAGCGTAATAATTCTCAGCTTAAAGATCAAAATGATATTAGTTATAGGATTAACTTTACTGACTTATATAATCAAGGAGTAATTAATAAATATGAAACTGATATTTTTGGTAATGAGTATGCATTATTTAAATACCAACCTTTAAAACCTATTAACTTAGAGGGTTCAAATGTAGTTAAAAATCTGCTTCTTGATGGGTATGATTATTGGGATCCTTTTGAAGGGTATGGGTTTAACTACTCTCTTACTGGTATTAGTGGTAATACATTTAGATCTGGTCTCACATCAGTTACAAATGGTATGACAGCTAGACCATCTGATGAACTAACACTGTATATGCGTGAGTTTTACCCTTATCAAGACTTACTAGTTGATACACGCAATCTACAACCATTTTGGAGAGATGGTGGAGCATTTACTTACCTAGATGGAGATATTCTACCTAATCCACTTACTGGTCTAGGACCAGGATTTCCAGCTCCTCTTTGTTATCATTATACTGTATTAGCAGAGTGTACATTCCCATTAGATACTATTTTAGAAACTAACCAATCACCACTTTCAGATATTCAAACTGAAGCGGAGCTTGATATATTGACTAGTGATATAGATTACAACTTCTTCTTTGATGTAAGAGGGTTGCTTTCTGCTGGTGCTCCATATATTAGTTATGATGGTGGGTATTTTGCAGATGATATTTATTTAAAGAATGACTTTGATTATACAGATAACTTAACATTTCTTGATACAGCAGATCCTAAAGGAGCAACTGTTCTATCAGATCTTTCTGCTGATTCAGTGCATCTTACAAACGAAGAAAGGAATTCACTTGCTGGTAAGTTATATGTTAAGAACGGTGCATACTCTTATTCATTACCACTTTCTTCAGCTCTTAAAAATGTTGTAGGTAAATACTCTTCAGCGGTACAAGCTGATTTAAATCAATCACTTATCGACTTTGATTTAATTCAGAATACTATCTTTATGCAAACAGATAGTAATCTTGTTATAGATAAAATTGAATACGCTGAAAGTAAATTTATCAAACCAGCAACATCTAATACATTATACAGTATTAATAGTGCAGATAAAGTTGAGGCATTTTCTAATCGATTCTATGTAGAAGAGACTGGAAAGGTTTATTTTGCAAGATTTCAAACCACTGGAGATGAATGCGCAGAAATCGCAAGGAACTATTTAACTGTATACCCAGAGATATATGAATATAGTATTAGTAATAATACTACAAAGTTAGTATTCCCTGCATTACCACCTCTTTCATCAAGTGTGAGTGATTTTGAGATTAATAGTATACTTGATACTACAAGAAACTATACACCTCAAGAAGTTCACACTCCAAATATTGCTTATAATAAGAGAAATGATATATTCAAGTTGACATATATTATTAATGACATGAATGATATGACCCATATGATTGATGCATCATTTAAGATGGTTGATAATATATTAACACTTATCGATGTATATAAATATGAAGATGATGGAGTTACAAGAACAACTACTTTTGGTCTAAGTACTATGTTTGGTAGTATATCTGCAGCCAATGGTAGTTTCACAAGAAATCAAGCAACCTTTGAACTTACAGTATAATGGACACAATATTTATTAATTTTAACACAATAACAGAAAATACAACTACTACGCTTGATGTAATAGATTTTAAAGGTGCGCCAAGTATTAATTTTGTACTTACTGGTATTGATGAGACTGTAAATAAAGCTCTTACAATGGATATTCAATGGGGTGATGGTACAGATATTCAATTTGCTCAAAAAGATATTGTATTTAACTACAAAAAGAAATCAATATTAGATGAAGTGTTATATGGTAAGGTTGGTGGAACTATCTTAAATCAATACATACATACGTATGTTCCTACAGCTTCTAGCTATTTTACAGAAATAAATGCACAGTTTCTAATCTATTTTAATAATGGATTTTATGCAAATATTACACAGCCAATTAAATTGATAAGAGAATCTTACTATGATGATATTCAAAAATTGGGTATTATGAATACACAAATGGTTGGTCTGTCATCAAGCAATACAGTGGCTAACTTACAGAGTAAGTATAATAAACGTACTTACACTACGTTTCTTGAAAAAGAGTAGTTTGATTCTCAAGTTAGAGGATTAAATATGTATGATGAGTTCCTCATACACCAAGTCTACTAGTGCAATATCATTCCCTGCAGGGGAATACAATGATAAGTATGTTGATCTTAAGCAATATGTTTCAAGGCTTGAGCAAGGATTTAGTGTTAATAATATTGATGCATTTATTGGTGCGAAAGACACAAGAAGAAACAACTATTCTTCTTTTATAATGTCAGATAAAGGTCTTCTTTCAGATTTCTTTAAATTATCAAGTCTTGAAGAAAGTCAAAGTACATCACTAGTTACAAGACTTAAATTTCCAACCCTTACTGAAGTTCCACACTGTTTATTCTAAAAATATAATGAAAATGTAAAGGCATATTAAGCACAGAGGCCAATTGGTCTAAAAGCACTTGATGAAGTGGGTAATTTTGAAAACAACTACTTTTTTGAATTAGAGGCTCTTAATAATAACTTACTACGTGTTAAGCATAATGATGGGTTATTTGATTACTATCTTAACTATAATAATGATAAGTTTATATTTTACAAAAATACAGACAATTACAAAGATATAACAAAAGAGAGACTTGATGTATTCAGATATTTGCTAGATGATGATGGGTACTTACAACTCTTTAAATTTATTGATGATAAGCTTCAAGTAGTTTCAAATATTGATGGTACTCTAACTCTTGTTCCTATGGAGGTTGGTAAAGTAAATAGAAATGTAACTAACCTTATTAATATTGACTATACACTTGATCAAAATAAGCAATTTCTCAATAACAGCTTTGCAGCATATAATGTAAAAAACTCATCTAATCTAATATTAAACACTGAACGTGGTTCTTTTGATGATGCTGGTCAATATATGCTAGTTACTAATACTAATAGTATATCTAGTGATAAGATGCCTATTAATTATTTTACACTAGATTCATCTAGATCAGAGTTTAACCACATCAAACGTGGTAGTAACATGATTACTGCAAGGTATGGATTACCAGGTAATGATGTTAGAGATTACTACGGTATAAATTCCGGTAATGATCAAGAAACTGGTTCAGGCAAGCTAACATTACTATATAATTTTTATGATAAAGACATATATGTGGAAAATGGCAGTGATACTTATTTCACTGCTCCCTCTTCAATTTACCCTTATGATAAACTCAATATCAACGATACTACTTTCGCTAGCAATGGTGCTTTCTCTGGGCCTACTCCTATTTTAGCAGATAAGATCTTTATTAAACGTAGTAATACTACACAATACAATAATGGTAGGTACTTATGTACTTGGCTATCTGGTGGACTTTTAGGTGAACCTGGTGTTTGGGTTGATCGTTATTACTATCCTGATAAAATTACAAAATTGCAAGCACTTTCAAGTGATGCAAGGTTTTTGGCTTCATTCCTAGATAGTGTTGATAGTGTTGATCTAGCAGTTAGTAATACAGTTTTAACAAGAGAGAAATTCTTTGATAAGAAAAGTGATGCAGCTATTGAACCTAATAGCAATATTAAATATCAAAGAATAGGTCCTGCAGATATTGAAGAAATTATTGATTCTTCATCACCATTAATTTCAGCTTTTGATAGTATATCTACTTCTAAAACTGTAAGAGGTGAAATAGAGAATATTTGTAGAGAATTTACTGGTGCAGAGTATACCTTTACAGGTAAAGAGTTTGCGTGCTTTGAAGTTCATAAAGATATTGACCAAGCAAAGTCGTTTACTCTTAGCTTTGACATGTATCTTGATACAAACAATAAGTATGGTTTTGAATTACTTGGTAATAACACTAATGAAGGGTTTGGTGTATTCCAAGATCAAACAGTAACACCATTTATACATGTTGTTAGTGGTCCAACGATGTACATCTATAATACAGATTTTGTACAACTTAATAAGGTAGACTTTAAGACAAATATTAAGCAAGTTTGGAAGAGAAGTGCATTAGATGATTATATTGTTGCAACAGCTGGTAATTTATACTTTAAAGTTAATACGCAAGGTAATAGTATTAAGCTAGATTGTGGTTCTGATATTATCGATACACTTGCTACACAAATGGATCATGACTATATTGACTTCTTGCAATCAGATCAGCAGGTTAAGCGTATGGATGTCAATACAATGACAGTTAGTTCTATGTCTGCTGCTGAGTTTGATGTATATAAAGGTGAGTTGTGTTTGTATGATAATGTTATTCAGCAGAACAACACTATTTATAAGTTACCTGGTGAGAAGACTGCATGGGAAAATAATAATACCATGTTCTATCAAGTTAGTAACTTTATTGTTAAGCATAATACTGAGATAGGTCCAGAAACTTTCCTTACATCAAAAGATAAAATAGTTGATTTCACAATTAATGATGATACTATTGCAATTGTTACACCAAATAGATATTTTGTATTTAACACTAGTGGTGTATTTACTACTACAGGTAGTATTAGTACCATTAATATTCCAGTACCTGCTTCTGACCCTGGAACAACAGTATCACTATCTGCAGGAGAGTTCTTGTCTATTGACTGGGTTAATGAATATATTAGTGGAGTGCAATATAAATACCCTGTATTACTAGCAAAGGGTAGTGATGCTCATTTATATCTTGCAAAGGGAACATTCCCAACTCTTACTGCAGCTCCTTTAGGTAACGTTACTCAGGAAATTAATACTAAAGATGTAAAGCTTACTAATTACAATGCATTGAACCGCATTTATAATAAGGATTCAATTGATTTTAAACTAACTTTAAAGAATTATCTTAACTCAGAAGATATAACTAACAGGACAATTTCATTCTCACCTAGTGCTTTCGAGCCTGGCTTCTACAACTTTACTTATAGGTTAGATACCCTTCAAGGTAACGTTAGTTTATATATTAATGGTGATTTATACGACAATCAAACCATTCAACCAGGTAAGTTTCAAATTCAAGACATATTTCAAGATGAGTTCTTTGTAGGTACAACTGGATTTCAAAGTAATCTAGATCTTGCAACATATTTAAAACAACCTCAATACTACTTTAGTAAGGATCTTACTATACGTAACCCGTTTATCTACGATAGAGCTATTAACACAGAAGAGGTTTATGCTCTATACCTATTAAATAGAAAGATTGATGATTTAATTCTTTCACTTCCGGGAGGTCAACGCACTTCTAAGGCTGAAATTCAACAGTTCTTTAAGTTCAATAGAACAAATTCATCTAATCTTATAGATATTGTTGTTCGTAATTTATCTATTACAGATATTGCAGTAAGAGAACAGTTAAAAACAAGTATTCTTGCAGAAGCTAGTCAATTTGCACCTGTAGGTGTTACTATTAACGACGTAAAATTTATAAACTATGGCGATTCCTAATTTCAACTCATATAAAAAGGTATACACTACTGGTGATCAGTTTACTTTAACTGGTTCTGACTTCAATGGCTTTGTTGAACTTGTAGATGGTGTTGCAAAAGAGGTGTCATCAGGTAAAACACTTACACCAAAAGGAACTTATTCAACAGATCTCTTCTATACCGAGTACTTTCAAGATAGAGTTGTTGCAGATGTAGATCTTGCACTTCCAAATACTGTTGATGAGTGCATTTTTAGTCTAAATGATAATTTAGATTACTCTCTATTAAAGTATAAACTAGATAACATACGTGATAACAATACATATGTATATTCAAAACTGTTTATTGCTTCTAATAAACTCCCTTTCACTGATAGTATTCGATATGCAACTGTTGATACACCTACATCAACAGAATTCACTGTTAATATTAGTGATGTAGATACACCAGAGTTTAGATCTAATGAGAAGTTTGCAAATAACCACTATTTAAGTGCATTTGGTAATGTAGTAGCTGCTACAGCACAAACTAATCTAGAGCATTTAACTCATTTTTCCCTTTTTGCTGCTACAAAAACAAATTTAATTAGTCTTACTGGTTCAGATACTGATCTTGTAATTGTAGAAGATTCTACCGGTTATGAGATGGATGGTAATGACCTTGCATTTGGAGAAATAGGTGGTATAGCATCAACACCAGACTCATTGTACGTATCTGATAAAGCCAGGAACGTTGTTATTAGGTATGATATTGCTGGATATAATAACAACGATAGCTCATTACGTAATACAAGGAACTTTCTTGAGTTAGTAGGAGGGTTTGGAGGGTCTTCTAGACAGACTAAATTTAAAGCACCTACCATATTAGCAGCAAACAAGTCAGAAGTAGCTGTATTTGATTCTGGTAACGCAGTTATAAAATTATACGATAGTGAGTTTAACTTTATTACAAGAATCACCTCAATTAACTTTAGGGTTGAAGCTATGGGTGCTATGGCTTTTGATCCTGACTTTAATTCCTTGTATGTTATAACATATAGAGATATTATTACAGATGGTATAACTAACCGTGTATTATATCTATATAGATATAGTAATGGTTATAAGTTTAAGGAGGAGTTCATTCTAGATGATAGAATTGCACTAGATGAAGTTGTTAACTCTCTTACCTTCTCTGGTACTGATAGTAACTATTGGTATTTTGGTACAAATAAGACAGTATACAAAAAGTTTAAGACTAGACCAACAGAAGTTATAGGTAAATTTAGGTCAGAGCGTTTATTTTTACTTAATAATGCAGTAGAAGAAGAAGTTATAGACAACGTTGCTGTTACAATCAACAATAGATGGAACTTTAATGATGTTAACTTTAATAATGCTGATTTTATATGGAATCTCGGAGTAGAGACAAATGCTCTCCCAGGTATAAAAGCTGTTGATGGCTTGTTAGAAGATAGTATTACTTCTTTTTCTTTATTCCCAGGTATTAGTTCGTATGACCGAGCTATTATGCTAACAACTGGTAGGTTATATTTCTTTAATGAGCCTACAGGTGATGCATATCAACGTGTTATTAAGGATGAAAATTACAATAACTACGGTAGTGCTGGATTTTCACTAAATGATGATGCATTTATTCAAGCATCTGTTATTAATACAGAGCTCTTTAAAGTAATTAACGATACGTTAACTCTAAAAAACAACATAGTAGGTAAGTTTACTGGTAAATATGTTAATGATATTCTTGAGCTAGATAATTATAACTATGATGTAGACTTTAAACTACTATTAACACAAGAAATTGAGAACTTATATCTACATACTAACGAAGAAAACGTAGTTGGTACTATAAATCGTTGTTTTGAGCTAATATACAATCTTCAGGTAAAACTTATGAATATTGTTAAGGTAAATGTTGAAAGTAATGTGCAAAATGCATACAATAAGAGTGGCTTTATACAAATTTAATTAGCTATTTGACGCTGCCCATATAAATATATGTATGGCAAGCACCTCTCTTACCAATACAAATATAAGTGACACCTATGTAGGCGTGCTTCACGCTAAAGGCGAACCGTTACCAGCAACTGGTAGTGAGTACATCTACGATGGTTTCGGTAATAGATCAGGTTTACGATTAGGTCGTGATGAAATTGATATTAGCGGTACTTTAGGATCAGATTTTGCAACAGCTGCTGCAAAAGCACTTTTCCCAGTAGGTTCAGTTATGTTTTCAGTTGATGATGTTAATCCAACACAACGATTTGCTGGTACTACTTGGGTAAGAGTAGCAGAAGGTAGGTTTATAGCAGGAGTAGGTACAGGTGACGATGGTACAGATACTCAAGCAGTGCCTACAGGTAATGATTCTACCGGTAAATATAAACATACTCTTACTGAAGCTGAATTACCAAGTCATAGTCACAATACTTTCAAAGATATATCATCAAGCGCCAATAACACAACAAATTTTGCTGCTAGAAAAGATGCTTCTGGGGGTTCACAAAATTATGCAATTCAAAGTACAACAGAAACACCTGACGTCTTTCCAACATCGAATACAGGTAGTGGTGCTGCACATAATAACATACCACCATCTTTTGGCCTATATGCTTGGCATAGAACAGCCTAAACTTTAACAATTTAAGACAATGCCTGATATCGAAATCGTCAAACTCAAAATAAGGAGAGGAACAGACTCTCAACGTAAGCAAGTTGCTCTAGAGCAAGGAGAGCTCGGTTATACTACCGATACAAGACGCACTTTTATTGGTGATGGAGCTACTCTAGGGGGTGCACCAGTTGGTAACATTACACATGCACCACAAAGTGTTAATACTCGTACTAACTTATCTACTGCTGTAAAAGGTGATTTGGTATATGAAGATAATCTATTATACCAATTATCTGGAACTGATTATGCAACGCTATCAAGCTGGGCATTTATTGGATCAAGACCTGATGATACAAATCTTCAATATGATGCAAGTAATAAGTTATCAATTAAACCAGGTACAGTTGGTATTGCTTCTTTAAGTAGTGATATTGCTAAAGAAAATGGTGGCTTACTTTATACATCAGACGGTCTTTCAGCTAACGTAGATCAAACAACCATTACAGTGAATTCAACAACAGGTGCACTTTCAGTAATAGGTGGAACAGTAACATCATCTGTATTAGGTAATGGTTTATGCGGAGGAAGTGGCTCAGATATTGAAATTGACGCTACTTCAACTTTCTGCTTCCCAGCAGGTCAATTACAAATTAATACAGTACCGGCACAATCAGTTCAAGCTGATGCTCTTTGTACATCTAGTATTGGTGCAACACTTAATGTTTCAGGTAACGTTCTTAACCAAGCTACAGTTGGAGCAAACACCGCTCAGCCATTTAATCAATCTGTAATTGATCAGTATGGTCGTGTGACATCTTCTTCAACATCAATTGAACAGAATCTTTCTGGAACTGATACATCAGGTGATGGTCAAATCTTCTTTGGTTCACTCAATGAGGCAAATCCGGGTGCTTCGGGTGAGACAGTTATTAATGCTTTATCAGCTAATAGTGATCGATCAGCTTCCGTAGCAATTGCTCTGTCATCTGCTGGTTTCATTCAGATAGCTTCAGGTGATCAAGGCAACTTCGCAATCCCAATCTTCAAATTCTAAAAATCATGGCAAAGAAAATCGAAATACTCGAAAACACTCTTCTTAAACTAATTGTTCGTCAAGGAACAAATGATGACCGAGCCTTAGTCACCTTATCAGAGGGTGAATTGGGTTATACTACAGACTGGCATAGGTTATATGTAGGGGATAGTCAAACACAAGGAGGTCATGTTGTAGGTAATTTGTATAAAGGTGCTGTTGCAGATCATACATCACTTACTACGGAGATAGAAAATGGTGATTATGTCTTTAACACAACAAATAACACATTATTCATTAAGAATAGTACTGCAGCAGGTTGGCTTTCAGCTGCTCGTATTTTAGAAGCTGCAGACGGTACAATAACAATTGATGATAGTGCAGGTACTATTGCTGTAGGTACTTTATCTGCTGGGGACTTCCATGCTGATGCCCTTGGTAATTCTCTAGAGCTTGTTGGTGGTAGAATTTCTTTGAGTGCGGGTCAAATTAAGACTGATATCATTAATACAGACTCTGCTACACACCTTTCACTTCCACAGAAGCTTAAAATTAATGCTGTTGATTATGATTTCCCAGTAGGTGGTCTTGCTAATAATGCTTTTTTAGGGACAGATAGTAGCGGTAGACTTAATTGGTCAGCACCATTAAATACAGCCTCTCTATACTTTAACTCTTCTGCAGCTATTCCAATTGGTACAGTAGTTGCAGCTGCAAGTGGTGCTACAATACCTGTTGGATGGCTTAAGTGTGATGGACAGTTAGTTGCAGGTGCAGATTATCCAGATCTTTCTGCTGCTATTGGTTCACAATACGGTGGTGGTGCTGTTAACTTCAGGGTTCCAGACTATACAGATGTAGTTCATGTTGGTACAGATGAGCCAATACAATTTACTAATAGTACTCTTACAAGTACCGGTTCTGCTACTTATACAACCAAAGGAGTGGTATATATTATTAAATCACTTGCTGATACTATAACTACATCTAGTGTTACTTTCGGGGGAGGGTTAACTGCTCAAAAAGCAGGTGTAGATTTTACTGATACACCTGTATCTGTGTTTGATAGTGATGTAAAGATAGGATTACCTATCCCAGGTATAGAGACCTTTACTGCTTCTACAGCACTATCTACTAGTGGACGAACATCATTTACAACTAAAGCTGAATATACAAAAGTATGGGTAACAGGATCAGGTGCTAAAGGTGGAAACCGTACTGGTGGTGCTGCTGCCACTTCTTACGCTATACTTTCTGCTCCTATTGGTACTATATTTGACGTTTATGTAGCAGCAGGACAGACTGTTGTACAATCTGATGGATTGCCAAGTAAGATTGCAATAGGTGGTGGTGGAGCAGATTTAGTTGTTAGTGATGGTGCAGACTATTATGAGTCTGGTACTACTCCTCCTAATGATAGATCTGTTAACAGCGGTACTATTGCAACTAGTAATTATATCGTAGGTGGTTACATCATACCTGGTGGTCGTGGTGGTTGGAGAACAGTTAACAACGATGAGGAAGTTGGTGCTACAGCCTCTTACTGGGGTGCAGATAATGTTCCTGGTGCTGGATCAGGTGCATTTAATGAAGCTACAATCGATACTGTTGATGGTCTGGTAAAGTTTGAGTGGGGAATGTAATATTAAATTTATCCGCTTGTAAACAACATACACAAGATTAAATAAGTGTATGGTATATCCAAGTGACCTTCCACTTTCCGCTACTTCTGTAGCTGTATTCGAGGATGGACTATCTCCAGAGTATGACATTACGTGGTCTTTCACCTATCAGTTAACTAACTACGATGTTACAGATGAATTTGGCTTTAATATGTTTTTGCAAGATGCAAGTTACAGTCTTTCTGGTGGTGGTGTTGGTTTAGATCTTGGATATAGTGGTGGTTCAGAATTTGCACCTATTTCAGCTCAAGGTATGAATGGTGGTGTTATTGGTATTGGTATTGATTCACTAGGTGTTTTTGCTGCTAATACTGAATACATTGATTCTTCTTTAAGAGATGGTCTCAGCTCTGGTCTTTCTGCAAATAGCATTACTGTAAGAGGTTCAGGTTTATCAGGTGAAAGGTACGACTTTATAACTACTGCAGTAATTAGTGCATTTGATATTAAAAGTGATGGTCCAAAGACTTTGAGAGCAGGTCTTGGTAACTATGGTCGGAAATTACGTGTTGATTATAAAGCAGAAGCAGATACTTTCTACACTAATATATTAGACGTAGATATACCTAAGGTTGAATACTTCGAAGGTGGTACATTTAGACCAGGAGTTACTATTATTAAACCTTTAACATCTAATAATACTAACGGTGATGTTATTATTACAAATTTTCACGTTGAAGGTAACACTGATGCTACAACAACCTCTTCTATAAGTTCAACACCAATGGTTCCATTTGAACCAGATTACAATTCACTTGGAGATACTCCACAACTACCACCAGATGCTGAAGCTCCACAACGTTTACCATTTTTAGGTATAGAACCTGCAATAGGTTGTCCAGATGTTTATTGTGGTTTGAGTGCCACAGGTGGTCTTAGTGATAGTGGCACTGTTATTAGCCATGGCTATTACCCTAATACGTTTCTTTATAGTATCTCCGCATTTATTGGAGATGTAGAAGTGCAATGGGCTTCAGAAAGTAATCCATATAGGTTTATCTATGAATATGATGGTGAGACAAAGATAGATACAGGGTTTGTTGGTAGTAGAATCTTTAATTATGGTGGAACATCACGACAGACTTTTAGAACTGCCTATGATAATTCGAATAAGGTTAATGAGGTGGCAAAGGGATTGGAGAAGGGGGG
>JAAHTH010001827.1_pt1 | contig 17394 bp, 21 predicted proteins | sample 6116091 | NCBI WGS metagenome assembly JAAHTH01 (sample SAMN13939990, study PRJNA603662) | sponge metagenome | isolation source: marine sponge | host: Mycale hentscheli | place: New Zealand | collected 2006 | reverse complement strand
TAGTCGCTTAACATTTGAACAAAACGCCCTCCGACAAACAAGCGGCGGTTCAATTAGAATACCCACGCGTTGTGCAGTAGGTCGTCCGCCGTGTGTAGGTTTGTATGTCACTTGGCTGGTCTGACCACTCCTCAAAGTCGTCTTCATGGAGTTATTGTAGGTCTGCACCAATCGATGGGTGTCAATTCACACAGAACCGATAGGTCCCGATGTCTCCCATTGTTCCATCTCCGGCAGTTCCCGCAGGCTTTGCAGATCGAAGGTTGCGAGGAACTCAGGTGTGGTGACGAAGGTATGCGGTGCACCAGACCTTGGAGCTTTGGGTCCGTTGGTGATCATCTTTGTGTAGCGCATCCGGTTGAGCGTATCGCGGCTGATTGGTTTTCCGAAGATTTCCTTCAAGCCATCGCGCGTGATCGGCTGGTGGTATGCGATGGCACAAAGAACGGCCATCTCTTCTTCGGTAAAACCGTGCTGTTGTTCTTGCAGCTCGGCCGAAGTTCGAATAGCCGCCGCATACTGTGGTCGTGTCCGGAACATCCAGCCACCAGCCACTTGAGCAACTTCGTAGGGTTTGCCTTTCAGATCGGCCTGGATGTCTGCGATCAGAAGATCGATATTGGCGCCCTTCCCCACAACTTTGGTCAGCGCATCACGATCCACCGGCGTACTGCTTGCAAAAAGCACCGCCTCGATGCGGTTCATCCATTCCCGCCACTGAAGGTCTGCAGGAAGGTCGGCCAGTTCGACGTCAAGAATATCAGCATCGATTTCGTTTTCTTGTTTGCGCACAACTGCCATCGTTAAACCCCGTAAAGCCGGAACGTTGAACGGCCTGTCAACTCGCGTGCAACGCCCAATTCAACCAGGCGGTCACAAAAGCGCCGTGCCGAGCGCGGTGTTATGGGGGTGGCGGACCCGCGAATGGTTGGCGTTAGCATCGGCGAGATGACGATGGCGTCTTGTGACAGGAAGAGGTTGAGCGCATCGTCTGATCCCTTTGAGCGCAGTTTGGGTGCAATTGACCGCAGCCGAACAGCACGCCGCGTCAGATCGTGCGCAAGGCGAATTGTATCCTGTGCTGCCCGTGTCACTGCAAGTGTGAAGGCAAGCTCAAACCCTGTGGACTTAATCGCCGTCTTTGCTGAGATAGAAATTTAATCGTAAAAAGTCAGGACTGTTTGCGGTTTTTTCTCCGAAATCCAACTCAAAAAACTCTGTTGTTTGTACTCGATGATTTATTTTTTTGAAGCCAATTTTTTGGCTGAAAGCTCATGTTTAATCTTCTTTGATAACAGGGGTAAAATCAGACCACTGCTCAATTTTAAACGAGCGAATATCTCGTACGCAGTCTTTGAACCAAGGTAATTTTTTTAAGGCCATAATTGCCCGAAACAAGTTTGCCATGTCTTCTTGTTCCGTGACATAGACGCTTCCTTGTATACGGTCAAAACCATAATTTTTAAGCGTATCGGCAATATCGGTATAAGCTTGTGAAACACCTTTTGGGTGGTGTTTGGCTGTAGCAACAACCACCAAATCAAAGGCAATAGCAAACATTAGGCTTCTGGGTCATTAAGTAGTTTTTGAACAGCGTATTCCAAAGTTTCGCCACTCTCAACAACACGAATGACTACCGTGTTATTGTCGATTTCATCCAGGATTTCATAGGCAACACCATTGTGGCCGAATGTCCTAAATTCGCCGATATATGAAACTGGTTTTTCTAATGTTTGGATCATGTTTATCTCATTACATTCAAGAGCATTATATCATACATTACAAAAAAGTCACTAAATTTTAAAGACATGAATTTTAAAACGGTTGTGTCACCTAACATTGGATATGAGCGCTTTATGTACCATTACCGCACTGGCACTGGTTCATGTTGAGCGTTGTGACGGCAACACCTGAACCAAACTTGGCCTCCTCAAGGGTTTGCGGGGTGCGTTGGTCCATCACTCATTCAGGCAGTATTGTGTTCGGGCGTTTGAACTGTGGCAGGTCTTCAGCATGCGTGATGCAGACCACGCTTTTTCATAAAGGCGGTTATTGCCAATTATTTCATGCAAACCGCCCCACCCTGCACAGTGTTTTTGTGTCTGATAAGTTTGCATTATCGGACATAGAAAGAGTATCCTTTGAAACATGAGCAAATCACCCGGTAAAGCCGAGATTTCGAGCGCAGCGGCCCCTGCCCCATCACTCGACCACGAGGACGACGACAGAGGCCGTTCCGCCCAGAACGCCATTGCTCTCCCGGACTTTGTGGCCGCTTCCGGCTCTCTCGAACGGCTCGTCGGCCAAGCGCGTGATTACGCAGCGCAAGCCACGGCCGAGAACACCAATCTCGCTTACAAGAAGGATTGGGCCCACTTTGCCAGCTGGTGCAGGCGACGTGGCGCTAACCAATTGGATCCAGATCCACAGCTCATCGGCCTCTATATCACCGAGTGCGCAGCACCCCAGGATGGGTCCCCTCCCCTATCGGTTTCGACAATAGCGCGTCGATTATCCGGCCTGTCGTGGAACTATCAGCAACGCGGACAGGTTCTCGATCGCAGAAACAGGCACATTGCGACTGTTCTGGCCGGCATAAGGCGCGCCCACGGCAAACCGCCCGTTCAGAAAGAACCCATCTCGCCTGAAGAACTACTCGACATGGTTTCGCTGCTGACCTTTGGTCTCAGATACATCCGTGACCGGGCAATCTTGCTCATCGGCTATGCCGGTGGCCTCAGACGTTCTGAAATTGTCGGCCTCGATGTTGGCCGAGATGAAACAGAAGACGGCAAAGGCTGGGTTGAATTTGAAGAGGATGGTGTTGTCATCGTTCAACGCACCAAGACAGGCTGGAAAGAAGCCGAGATCGCACGCGGATCATCGGAACAGACCTGCCCTGTTCATGCGCTCGAACAATGGCTTCACTTTGCAAAGGTTGCGCATGGTCCGATCTTTCGACGCGTGACCCGTGACAATGGCGGCGTTCAGTCCGAACGTTTGTCAGACAAACACGTTGCACGATTGATCAAGAGGACGATGTTGGAAGCCGGCCTTCGGCCCGACTTGCCCGATGCCGAACGGCTCAAATTGTTCTCCGGACATTCATTACGTGCGGGATTGGCATCCTATGCAGATGTCGATGAGCGCCATGTGCAAAAGCAGCTCGGTCACGCCTCCCCTCAAATGACTAGGCGTTATCAACGGCGCAGGGACAAGTTCGGCGTTAATTTGACAAAGGCTGTGGGTCTTTGATCACAATAGGCGGGAGCCAAAGATGAACTACAAAGACTTATGCTTGTTTGCGTATAATTTCCCAGTCAAAGCAGCTCACTTGCTAGAGGTGGGAGGGTCCCTTCGACATAATGTACGCGAGGAAACAATTACCGACCTTATGATGGTCGAGTTAATGGCATTCAAAAGTCTTGGGATTCATGTCGATTTTCCTGAAGATGAATCCGAAACCGGACAAGATATGGATTGGGAATTTATCGCTCCGTACGCAATAAATGGTCGAAGATACTTTCGTCTACATATCCAAGCAAAACGAGCAATCCAACAACAAATTAGATCACCTTATTTGTAACGACCTGCATTTATAATCGGTTCGGCTTGCAAACATCGTGATTTTTAGCCTGAATTAACTGCGACTATCAGCGAACCCAAACCCACATTAAATGCGAATGAACCCAGATTACTTGCGACCAGCCTGCAATCATCCAGGCTGGCTCACATTAATTGCGAACAAATGCACGCGTGAAGAATTCAACGATAATTTGGTTGGTTCTTGCCAGAAACTCTGCCCTATCAAAACCGTCGGGATCTTGTGCTGGCTCGCCAACCTCCCCTGAGATACTGTCGGGGAACGGGGAGAGAAAAGCGTAGTGATGAAGTCCTTCAATGACGTGATAGGTGTGTGAGTTAGGTAGGAGGTTATGAATATTCTCTGCATGATAAGGGAACCGAAGGGACTGATCTGCCCCTGCCCGAAACAACATGATGGGCGCTTGTAGCCGGGACATGTCATCAAAGATTAAGCCGACTGGAGCGGCGGCTACGACAGCTTTTATTCGTGAGTCAAACACATCTTGGCCCAAATCCACTTCAGGCATCGAATAGAGCAAACGTCTCGCCCGAAGCCACATAGGTAATGGTTCACCACCATCCTCGCCGATACAGAATTCAGGATCATTTTCGGGGACATAGCAGTGGGAGGTGATCTTGGCATAATCGATATCTCCTCCGGCGGCGGCAAGAACAGTGAACCCGCCTAGAGAAAACCCGAATGCCCCTATCTTCTCATCATCGATATTTGAGCCGAAGCGATCATCTTTAAGGACTGCATCGATTGCAGCGCTCAGCTCGCTTGGCCTGAGGATTGTGATCTCAGGCCGACCAACACGAAGAAAGTCATCAGGATGTCGAACCGACGCTACTACAAATCCTGCCTTAACCAAGGCGTTGGCCAATAAATGATGGTTCCAGTCATTTCCGCCAAGGCCATGTGACATCGCCACAAGTGGGAATTCACCCTGCATGGGGGCCGCATTTCTAGCTGCCAAAAGCTCCCAAGGCCCGAACTTTGTTTCGATTGCTTCCTCTTGTGTTGGATAGAAAACTCGAACTGAAACTTCGACGTCTGCAATATCTGTTGTGATGCGTTGAATGCCAACATTATATTCTTCAGCCTGGGCGTTTCCCCAGGTCATCATCAAAACGATGGCAATTAAAAATCTCATATCGGTAACCCAGCTTTCCGCATCTGTGTTGAGAGTTCATCAGTTCTGTCGGCATCCAACTGACCTTTGAGAAAACGACGGATTTCGGGAAGTCGGCAATCTGTGAGATCGGCAAGTGCTTTGGGGCTGTAACCAATCCGGGCCAAACGGGCATCCAGATCATCAAAGCCAATAGAAATGGTCTCTTCGACGATATCGCGTGTGACCTGGTCTGCACCCATTCGGTAGGCATCGGTAAATGCCCGGTTCAGATGTTCTGCAAATTGCAATGGCGTAGAGAGGCGCTCCGCCAGGTAATCTTGGGCCGCGTCTTCAAAAATATCTTTGGGTTTGGTGCCATCTGACACGCATTGGGACAGTAACCAAGAAACAAATTCGCGCCGCTCATCACCAATGCTGTTGAATTCGAACTTGGTTGTCCGATGGCCAACCTCTTCCATTGTGCCGCGGCGAAGATCATTCTGTAACCTTGGATGTCCGACGAGAACAACCGACAGCATACCGCCCCCAGCGCTAATCACTTCGCGCAACCGCTTCAAGCCATTCAATGTGTTACCGTGTAGATCGTGGGCCTCATCAATGAAAAGCGCGATTGGCTTCTTGGCTTTGCGCACAGCTTCTTGAAGCAACCGCTCCCGTCGTTCGGGTTGTGTTGGCACCTTCATATCGGGATCACTGGTGATATCGAGAAACAGCGCCGTGATCAACGCGGGCAGAACGACACGGGGCTTATCGACTGACAGGCTTCTTGCCACGATGATGCGCTTGTCGATGGCAATCTGATCTTGAAGGTGGTTGATCATTACCGTTTTTCCGACACCCACAGGGCCAGAAATAGCGATTAACTCTCCAGCCATGATGGCGGCGAGCACGTCTTCGCGAAACTGGCCCAATCGTTCTGTTTCAAAATACCCTGCCTGGCTCCAGGCCCGTTCAAGATGGAAGTGTTTCATGATTTGTCTGTTCAGCATAGCGCGGCCCTTCTTTTTATTATTATTTGCGTTGAAATCGCTCTTTGACTGCTGTTTCGATTTCGTTTTTGTTCAGTGTCCGTCCGACCAGATTGCCAACAAAACTGCGATCATCGGGCGGAAGTTCCGCCAATGGTCGATCCAAAAGATAGGAGATAGCACGACGGGCGCTGAGCTCGTTTTCATAGGCAACCTGACCCCAAGGATCAGGGTCGCTAAACTTAACTTTAGGCAGAGGAGTAATTTCCGCTGAGGCAGCTTCCAAACCCAAACCACCAAGGGCCGTACGTGGGATACTTATTTGTTCTGCCAATTTGGCGACAGCATCAGCACGTTTCTCACGTGATGACGGTTTGCGTTTTCGATACCTATGTAATGGGATCGCCCCGCCGTCAGGGCGATAGGGGCCAAAGCGTTTGTCATTCCATTCTACAAACAGCTCATGATCAAATAGTCCCCACCAAAGCAAGACCTCTTCGCCAGCTAAGACAGCATCGACTTCATAGAATGTACCATCAATAGATACGCGAGCATCTGCACCTACTTTTCGGCGCTCTGGTTCACGTGCGAAGGCGCAAAACCGTTCCCATGTGCACATTTCACGGATGCCAGATTGCGGAAGATTGGCAACCCAATCCTCGATGCGACTATGTGGTTCTCGGCGATGTGGCTTGTCGTTGTATTTGCTAATGAAATTCCGCAGCCAGAGATTGGCCTCCGCCTCAGTTTCAGGTTTGTGAAAATGATAGAGCGTTTCATGTGCCTCTTTGACAGTTCGAAAAGGACGCTCGACCTTGCCTTTTGACCTCGCCGTCACTCGATTCCCGTCAGAACCCGCTGGCATATGCGTTTGCCAAGTTACGCCGAGGCGCTCCATCACGGTTTGAAACACAAGGCTTTTTGCGACAGGCCCATTATCGAGGTAAATCATCTCAGGAATTCCCTGAAACTCAGTATCTTCTTTGGATGCCATCGCATTGAACATAAACCGCAATGCGCTTTCCGCATCTTCCCCATAAACGCAGCGGTACTCTTGATAGGACATACCTGAACGATCATCGACGACGCTGTATAGCATCATGGTTGGCTGACCCCGCTTCGGGTCAATCCAAGCTGGCTGGGTGATATGTTTCAAATCGGATGGGCTGATATCGAATTGCCAACACGCATTGGAATTTTGTGCCTCAAAACGCACGGCAGGCGCAGCTCGCGAAATCCGTTGTTGATCAAAGCCCCAGTCTCTTAGCCACCTATTCACGGTTGATCGTTTCAACAAACCTTTCGCAGGCTGGACATGGCCATCTGGGGTGTGGACGCCGTGATCTTCCAAAAGCTCCAGTGCGCGATTGGTTGATAGATGACGTCCTTGTCGGTTCGTTGTTCGCACCTTCAGTGCCGCTATAATCTCGCAATAACGTGCAAGCTGATCTTCGGGTAGGCTACGAGGTCTTCCGCGATCCGAACGTCGTAACCCTTTGGGCTGGTGGAGTGATTGCAAAGCACGATAAACGCTGGACGCGCTGACCCCAAAGAGATCAGCAATCCGGCCCACCTCTGCGCGCCGGGCCGCAGATCGGGTAGGAAGCCCAGCTAGGCGGGTCCGCAACGCCAACAGCGTTTCCGATGGAATGCGGATACCTCTATTTGGCATCGGCAAACTCATCAACATAGGCGTAAAGCGTGGCCCGTGAAATGCCCATCAAGGCGCAAATTTCCGGCACGGTATGTTTACGCGAATGATAAAGTTCAACAGCATGGGCGCGTTTCGTACGGTCGAGGGCTTTCTTCCGCCCCCCTTTACGGCCCCGTGCACGGGCTGCCAACAATCCTGCCTGGGTGCGCTCGCGGATTAAGTTGCGTTCAAATTCTGCCAATGCTCCAAACATGTGGAAAATGAGTTGCCCGCCGCTTTATGTCGTATCAATGGATTCTTGCAAGCTTTTCAGACCTACTCCCATTTCTTTCAGCTCTTCGGCCTTGGTGATCAGATCTTTCAGCGACCGCCCCAGTCGATCTAACCGCCAGACGACTAAAGTGTCTCCATCACGGAGCTGATCCACAGCCTGTTCCAAACCTGGTCGGTTCGCCTTGGCACCGCTTACCTTGTCATCAAAAACACGTTCACACCCCGCCGCCTGTAGAGCATCGTGCTGTAGGGCAAGGTTCTGATCCTCTGTTGATACGCGCGCGTAACCTATCTGCATGAAATTCCGTATGATAATCCGTTTGACTCAAGGCAAACCATACGTTGATTTTCGGATGCAGTAAACAGACAGATTTTTATTGTGGTTCGATTGACGTTCCACGCAGAGGTCAACCGTTTAGAAAACCTCCGTTTGCCAGACAAACATAATCGCAAATAATGTAGGCCAGCCTCGATGACTGCAGGCTGGTCGCAAATAGTCTGGGTTCATTCGCAAGTAATCTGGGTTTGCGACCCCCGGTAGTCGCAGTTAATCTGAGCCAAAAATCACGATGTTTGCAAGCCGAGCCGATTATAAATGCAGGTCGTTACAAATACCACGTCTACCATGCAGCTTTTGAGGGTTCCAAACGAATACCTGCTTGCCGCTCCACATTTGATTTTGAGAAATTTGGTTCAGCTCACCCTTGATATCCAAAAATACGCAATGGCCTTCATGGACTTCTGGACCAATGCAATTATAGGCCAAATTCATCGATAATTTGCCTGCCCTCGGTGGAGCAAATATCGCCAACGGACTTTGACCTCTTGACCAGACACGCTTGCGGCCATGATAGCCCAAAAAAACAGAGTCCGGTTGGCGTTGAAATAATCCGGCTTCGCGGATTTGATCATCGTTGCCCCACTCGGAAAACCCAAATCGGTGAATCTCATTAAATGATTTTTCTGCGGTGTTCATGATCATCTCCAGTCACAAAAAAAGCCCACATCGAGATATCGATGCGGGCTTAGATAGTCTAAGAAGTCAGGTGTAGATCGTGCCGCCAACCTCTTTCATACCCGACACTTTTATAGGGATGGGCTGCGTCATAAGAGCAATGAAGCCAGCAGCCGCGGCCACGCCGATACCAGCCATACCCCATTCAAAGAGATTTTCTGGAATATCTATGCCGTGTTCCTTCATCACTGAAAGTCGGCCAAGAACGTTCACACCATAAATAGCAGCAATACCAGTAATCACAGTCATGGCCTGATGAGCTTTCATTTTTAGTGTCTTCTCAGCAGTCTTGTTGTTTGCAGTAGTCATGTTTCCCATCCTTTCAAATTGTGGGGTTTCAGAAAAACAGTGTCACTTTGTCGAGCCCGTAGATCATCAACATGCCAACCGATGATGTGAGGCTCATATTTAGAAAAACGAACGTGATAAGAAACAGGCCGGCCCAAACTGCGACATAGACAAACGGAGCGTAATTCATGCCCCATTCCGCCAAAATCCAAGGCCAAAGCCACGCATCACCTGTGACACGCATGGCATTGCCAAAGAGCAGCAACACCAACAATGAAGTTAAGAACGCAACCATTCTCATTTGAGGTGTTGCAGGTGCGCTCAAAAGTTTCCGAAAAAAGTCTGCCATTATTCAGACGCACTCCTCTGTTCACCGAAAAGGGTCATTCCCTTTTCGGTGTGGCGAAAACAACAAAATGTTGCTTATGAAATTAGCATCATAATTTATGTGGTTATATTGTCAAGAATATTTCTTACCCCAATTATCAACCCACTAGTTCATCTGGTAATCTGGAAATTGAGATGGCAAATTGGCTGCGAGATTCGACACCCTCTGAATCCACTTTGCTGGCTTTAGGTTGGTCGCAGTTGCTGCCTGTCTAACAGCCGCCATTTGATGAGGTGGCAAATAGATTTCTATCCTAGACGTTTTTTTATAATCTGGAAAATCCGCTGGTTCTACATCTGCATTTGTAGCCAGCCATCGTTCAAAAATATATTTGAACCATTCCCCGCGGTCCAACCCCCTACTCTGTGCAGCGTGTTCAACGTCTGCTAACAGCTGAGGGCTAATCGTGATAGCAATTCTGTCAGTGGTTCTATTTTCATCTGACTGCGCACGCTTATCCGGATTCGGATATTCTTTTGCGCGTCGATAAACGCGGTTTAGTTTCAGAGGTGGTTCATCACCATTAGTCATAGGCGGGTTTGTCTGCAATTCCAGTTCTTGTTTGTTGTTAACTGGAAATAAGTTTATCACATTTTGGCCAGAAATTTCAAACTGATCTTCACCAGTTTGTTTGTAAGCTATTTCTTTTTCAGTAGTTTCTACATACTCGATTAGCCTCTCTAATATCAAAAGAGTTTTCTGTGCATCGACATTTCCCTTGGTAGCCGCTGACTTGGCCAACTCAAATCCTCGATAAAAATCATATTTCAGAACAAAGCCTGAAAGGTATAATCTGGACAGGGCTTCTTTTTGATCTGGGGTAGCGTTTTTGTCATCGACCAGTTTTTCCAAAGCTTGAGCAGCTACTAATAATTGAGGATTATCTACAATCTGATTTTGCTGAATCTTTTCTAAATCTTGCAAATTTTTGCGCGCTTCTTCCTCTCCTCGCTCTGAGGCAAGAGAGTAGAAAAACATGGCTTCAACAATATTCTGCTTACCTAGCCGACCGCTTAAATGAAGAACGCCTAAGTTATTGAGAGCCGGCCCGGAACCTAATTTTCCTGCTCTCTCCCAGTATTCTAACGCCCTTGGCACGCTAGGCTGCACATCGTAACCATGGGCATACATCAAACCCAAGAGATAATTTGCCATGGGGTCATTCTGAGCAGCTGCAAGCTCAGCATAATTCCGCGAAGAAACCCAGTCTTGCCGCCCACTCAAACCATGAGCATAGATTTGAGCCAGCTCAGATTGTGCGTGAACATTCTCCAATTTTGCTGCACGTTCTAAATAGATAACGGCATCTGAATATCTTTTGGCGGCACTAAATGCATGCCCCAAATTATAAATCGCTTCTGTTAAACCTTGATCAACGGCATTGGTAAAACACTCGATTGCCTTTGGTATATCTCTTTGGCCATATTCACTCTTGAAGTTTACAATACCCAACATATTCCATGCATGTGGACTTCCTGAATTATGAGCTGCTAGTTCAAATAGGCGTCGTGCTTCACCCAAATCTGGCTTAACGTCCAAACCGTTAAGATAAATAATGCCAAGACTTACACACGCCTCTGGTAATTCTTCTATAACCCCATCTAAATAGAGTCTTGCTGCCTTTTTATGGTTTATCTCGACACCGCAACCTCGGTGATAGAGCATACCAAGATTGAATTTTCCAACCGCACTGCCGGTATTGGCCACAAGAGTGAAATTCTCTAGGGCAATTCTAGGATCAGATTTTTTTAATAAGTCCTCAGAATGGAGAAGGGCAAAATTGTTGCAAGAATAAAGATGCCCCGCCTTAGCAGCACGCTCCCAATGGAATGCAGCGCGTTCAAAATCTTGTTCGACACCATCGCCAAGATAGAAAATGACTCCTAAGGAATAATCTGCATCATCCACATTGCTGTTGGCCGCTTCTAAAAACCTATTTACAGCCTTTGAGACATCCGATTTTCGGTCTAACCCATGATAAAAGGCAAGCCCTTCCAGATATAAAACATTCCCATCTCTTGAAACATCTTTAAGAGACTTTCTTCTTCCAATAGTCGCTTTTTGAGCATCTGTAAGTTGCGGGATCTGTAAAAATGCCGATCCACTCATCTCGTGCTTTAACGCTAACATTAAAGACCTATTCTCTCTGATATGGAGGCTCTAATTCGCGCAACATCGCTATACATCTGTTTTCCTCGCCAAATCGAGCGCCTGCTTCTTGTCAACACCGAGATACAACGCCGTACTGGCGATGCTCTTATGTCCCAATAAGTGCTGTATTGCAGCTAGATTTTGAGTCTTCTGATATATGACGCTTGACTTGGTTCGCCGTGTTGAATGTCCTGAAAATTGCTTGGGATCTAACCGCGCGTATTCAGCCCACTTTTTTATAAGCCGGCGATACTGAGCGCTTGAGATAGACCGACCGTCTGTGTTTTTACGAATGCTTGTAAACAAATGGTCACGAGGCTGTTTTTTGCTGTGCGATATCCATGCGCTCAATGCAGTGCGCGTATTAGCGCTGAGAACGAAACTCACGCCACCACCCGTTTTGGTTTGGCGCGTTGTGCCTTCCTCGATAATATGACCATTACGGTCGGCAACGTCTTCCACTTTGAGAGTTAGGAGATCCGAGCCACGTAACATTGTATCGATGCCCACATTGAACAACGCAAGGTCGCGGGGACTGCCTTTCAGAAAATGCCGGATCATAGAAATTGCCTCGGACGGAAACGGATGCTTCTGACCGACGGATTTTCCTTTGTTCCAAGGCTGCTTTCTAATGTTCGCTTTTACATGCTTAATCATTAATAGCGAACATAACAGAAAACAGCATTAAACGCGAATTCTTTATGTGTTTGATATCATTTAATCTTTTTAAAAAGACAAACGTTCGCTTTTAGTATTAGCGAACGTTCTTTTGCGTTTTTCACGCAATCACGGTGGACGATGGAGATGTTACAGAAAACATGAAAAGTGTAACATTTTGAAGCGTGAACTCGCAAAGCCCGATTGATGTAGAACGGGGCCGTTTCGGGCGAAGTTCCACATATTTGGCTAAACAGCAGAAAACAGGTTTTTGGTTTGTTCTTGATTTTGGCGCCAAAGTGGCACCTAATCACATGATGGCAAATGTTACTCAATTCCAGAACCCTAAGATTCGCGCCAACGTGCGTTTTGATAAACACACATGGATGCTCATTGACGAAAGTCGCACGATGAGAATGGGCTATGTGTCACGAAATTCATGGATTTTGGAAGCTATTCAAGAAAAGCTCACCAAAGAGTTGAACGAAAAATTATCCAAATCGATGAGGCAAAATGCCTAGTTTTTATGAATTTTTTGCGGGCGGGGGAATGGCTCGTGCTGGGTTTGGAGCAAATTGGGAATGCCTATTTGCCAACGACTTCGACAGCAAAAAGGCTCTAACCTATGCCAGAAATTGGGGTGACAAAGAGCTTGTTGTTGACGACATCCGCAATATAAGCCCTGATGAATTATTGGGCTTGGCAGATGTAATTTGGGGGTCATTCCCGTGTCAAGATTTATCGTTAGCCGGCGGTGGAGCAGGCCTTAAAGGGGATAGGTCAGGTACTTTTTGGCCGTTCATTTCCATCATCCAAGAATTGGTTGATGATGGACGTGCCCCCAAGATGATTGCACTTGAGAACGTGGTGGGCACCCTCACGTCCCATCAAGGAAAAGACTTTGTATCAATATGTGAAGCGTTGGGCGGTCTAGGGTATCGGTTTGGCGCTGTCGTAGTAGATGCGTCCCTGTTCGTTCCCCAGTCGCGACCTCGTTTGTTTGTTCTTGCTGTTCGCAACGACTTGAAAATTTCTATCCAGTCGGATGAATCGCATTCACCTTGGCACACCAACGCTCTTAAGCGCGCACATAGTCTTCTTCCATTCCACCTCAAAGAACAATGGATTTGGTGGAACATGACTAAGCCACCCAAGCGAAGAAAACACTTCAAAGATGTTATCGAAGATTACCCTACCGGTGTAAAATGGCACACGCCAAAGGAGACGCGAGCTCTTCTTTCAATGATGAGCGATGTAAATCTAGCAAAAGTAGAAACCGCAAAGTTGTCGGGGACAAAAATGGTGGGCGGGGTATATAAACGAACCCGCTTTCACCATGGAATAAAAGTTCAAAGAGCCGAAGTTCGTTTTGATAATGTGGCTGGGTGTTTACGGACACCAGCAGGTGGTTCATCGCGGCAACTGATACTCGTCGTAGACGGAGAAACAATTCGATCACGACTCATATCTGCGCGCGAGACAGCAAGGCTTATGGGACTACGCGACAAATACAAATTGCCCACTGGGTATAACGAAGCCTACCATCTAACTGGTGATGGGGTTGCTGTTCCTGTTGTACGTTATATCGCCAAAAACATCATTGAACCGGTTATCTCACTCGCCGATGAGGAACAGAAAGTTACACTGAATGAGCGATGAAATACCGTGCCAAAAAGACCCTGCTCTGACCAAGCAAATACTGGAGTTTTCCGAAACTCTGAAAACTCGCGCGCATGAGCTAGATTCTTTTGGCCTATCCGAAAAAGATTTCTACGATAGCGGGATATTTGAAGGATCGATCCAACGGGTACGTGGACAAATTTCCGCGTCAATGGCCGAGAAAAAACAATTCGTTACCACAGTACTAAATCATCTTGAAGATAATGGGTTTATTCAGGAATGGATTGAAGCAGGTAACGCCAATCGCCACGATTATTCGGTCACGCTGAACAATGGAAAAATTTCAGCAATAGAATTGAAGGGATGTCTGGATGGAAACAATACAAATATTTCCGCAAGACCGCCTCATGCAAACGAGTTTGTCGTCTGGAGCGTGTGTCAAAATAAGGGTGCTGACCCAAGACACAACGTTTGGTCTGGCATTCACACCCGCTTTTCAGCGGATATAATATCGGAGGCTAAGCAAGTTGATGGACTAATTGTTTGGGATTGGTTGTGTGGCACTTCTGCTCGCGTGTGTCCTAAGTTGGATAGTGCTCCTGAGCGGATGAACACGGTGGGCGCATACCAACTTCCACCGCCATGCATCTATCTATTTCCAAGCACGATACCCAGTCCTCGCAACAACCCTAATCCACAGTCACAGTCGATTGATGAGGTGGGTTTCCTCGATGCCCTTCATAAATGCTTCGGCGGACGCGAAGATGAATTGAACCATGTAACTTTTGAAACTGCTATGAATGGAGTCGATTTAGTCAGGACTACGACGATTGAACGGGCGGGCGTTGTTCGCCGACAATCAAGACCAACCCCAATTCGTCGTTCGTAGCAACGAAAGTTGTTTTCTTAGTGCTCGACAAAAAACGTTACACTATTGCTAATTGTGTAACATCACGCATTTAGCACCGGGCATACGCACCAGTGCAACGACATGATTTCAATGTGTCCGGCGAGGTGGTGCGTAACTCATGACTTTTGCACCAAATCTGAAATCATGGCGATCGGTTAGACGTGCAAGAGGCTGGCCAAGCACGTGTTGGACCGCCTTTTAAATCTGAAGCTAATACAGCAAATGTCATTGAACATGATGATCCACAGGCTTCCTCCTTAAGTGCAAACCTGTTGACCGGCACCTCAAATTTCATCTTCACTCGCTGCGTTGGAGGAACGAGATCATCCCCCCTTAGATTTTCGCCAAGAAAGGGAAGAACGATGTATCGCCCTGACGTCGGCTTCGGTGCATCGGTCAACGACCTTAGATAGACCTTTTCAACAATAAGATAATCATCCGTCGACAGATTATGAACCTTCATCTCGATATTTGGAAAGGAACAGACGGTTGCCACCGCACGGAAGCCAATGTTGGAAGGCCCGAGGAAGTACCTCGGTAGCGTTACAGCAATCTGCCAGATCGGGATGATCAACAGAATAGCCGAAAATAAACCGCTCCACTGAATGATAGCGCGTTTCCAAGCATTTTGAACACTTCCACAATGACCACACCGGCGTGCGGCTTTCGGAATTTCGAAAGAGCATTCTTTGCAAATCTTGGTACTTAAATGTGATGATGCTCCAGACATACTCAATAGCCTCATAGAACTGGACTTTTTCTATAAAGTCGATGACTAGCAGAACTTAAGGCACAACTTCGGCACCTAGCGTACTATTCCGCCTGTAGCCGCAAGCGAACCAAATAAAGGCTGTAAGATGTATGCTAGCATATTTCCACAATCACCGTTATCACTTTGGCAGACACGACACGAGGCTGTCCCAAGGAATGAGTACCAGCACCACAAGACAGTGTACGGCTAGAAAGACGCGCGGAATCCAAAGCTCGATCCGTGTGAACGGCAAATAAAGGTCTGAGTTATTCCCTCTGCCAACAGCCTCCCATTCAGCCTCATAGGGCGAGATTGGAAGCTCTTTTTCTATCTCGTGAATGACTTTAAATTTAGCCGAGTTTAAGTCTTTGTAGGAACGCACAAGCCGATACCAAACATAGCAGAGAATGGCACCTGCCAAACTGACAATCCATGTAGAGGAACCGTCTTTGTCGCTGAAGTATCCAGCTGCACCAATGATACCTATGTTCACAGTCAAAAAGAATGAATTCGATGACTGCCTTCTGCTGCTGATAGCGTCAGCAGCTTGAACATACGTTTTATAGATTTCTAGGATGTGATTTCTGTAATCGCTCCCGTAATCTTCCTCCTTCAGTGATGCCAGCTTCTCCTTGATCTTCATGTTTGCCTTCTGATGGCGTCCACGATGGAGCTTGTGTTCCAGTCAGCAATCTCATCGGCAGCTTCACGAACCACACTGGAAATCTGCTGCGCGCCCCATGGGGTCACCGCAATAATCGGCTTCCTGTATGTGAAACCGTTCTTCGCCAAATTGATCTCTTCATTGATCCACCTACTGTAGGTGGCATATTTTCCAGCCATGATCAGGATCGTGCTAGCAGAACTCATTTGGGCTTGAATCGCGGAACGAAGTTGTGCCGCATTATTAGCATTGTGAATGGGGTTGTCTTTAGGCACTGAGTAATCTTTGTATTCGAACCGTGGTGCAGCTCTCAGCATATTGCATAAACGGTCATATGCATCTCCGTATGCCCAAGAGTGGCTAATAAATAGATTGTATGACATCCGCAAATTCCTTCTGGGTTGGATAAAATCGATTATGGGTAACGTATTCATGCAGAACTGCCCATAACCGTTCGATAGCGTTAAAATGAGGACAATAGGGCGGCAGTGGGATCAGGTGGATACGACACTCTGATCTTGCAAGGAAACTCCTGACATCCGGTCCCTTGTGGTAGGCCGCATTGTCCCAGATGACATGGATCAAGCGCTTATCGGGGTTGCGTGCCTCGATTTTGGCCAGAAGCTGCACAGCACTGTTTCCATCTACCGTTACCGGTTCTACGAAAGGTGCATCGAAGTTTTCAAGACAAACTGCGCCATGGATATTTACCCGGCCTCGGCCACAAGTCGTCTTGACGGCGACATCACACCCTTTCCTTACCCAGCCAAAGGCAGGCTTCGTCTGGTATTCAGGGTGTACCGCATCAGCAAAATAGACACTCTCGTCTTGTGATAACCCATTCAGCAAAGCCTCATACATATCGATGAAGGCCTGCTGTGTTTTCTCATCCTGAATACGGGGAATTGCCTTCGGCTTCTTGTATTCAAAGCCCAGACGAGCCAGAAGCTTGATGCAGCCGGAATGCGAGTAGGATAGGCCAAATTCTGCTGAGATATGGGCTCTGATCTCAACCGTCGAACGACAAAAGCGCCCATCCAGCCAATTACATAATGCAGTCTCTTGCTCAGTTGTCATTCGAGAGTGCCCGCCCTTCCAGTCATCAACCGCAAGCGCCTCCCAACCGTATTCCCGATAGGCCTTGTACCAACCCCGAACAGTGTCATCGTCCAGGTACAGAAATTCCGAAATTTCCTGACAGCTTTTACCGTCATCCAGCAGCAGGATCGCATTAGCACGGCGCGCAATGCCATAATCTCCGCGTTGACGACGCACATAGACCTCAAGTTCAAGGCGTTCTGATGAAGATAAAAAACCGGGATGAATCATAGTTG
>JAAHTH010001021.1_pt3 | contig 17403 bp, 12 predicted proteins | sample 6116091 | NCBI WGS metagenome assembly JAAHTH01 (sample SAMN13939990, study PRJNA603662) | sponge metagenome | isolation source: marine sponge | host: Mycale hentscheli | place: New Zealand | collected 2006 | reverse complement strand
TCCGTAGTTTGTTAATCTTATATATTACAGATGAGTTATTATCTATTGGAGCAGGTCTGCCGTTCGGCAGGCGAATATCTGTAACTATATTACTAACTACATATGGCATATCTACGGTGAAATTCCAATTTGTTGTAAATGAATAAAAATAATCACCTTCACTATAATTACGGGTAATATATGCTATGGCTGGTAACTTTTCATATCCACTCTGTCCACCTATATAATCTGGATTAAGCACTAAATTAGTTCTAACTACTAAATATGGATATGATAATTTTTTAGGTAATCCTGCCGCTATTAAACTATCACTCTCTGCCTGAACGTTCGCTTCTATATTTGGTGGTAAACACCCTAAATTAAATGCTGGGATCGGTGAGAAAAAAGCAGCATTATTTGGATCTGGGAAAGCAGGGGGTGATCCTTGTTTTACTGGAATATCTGTGAAACCTATTATACGGGCAAACGCTAACATTAATGTTGATGATATAAAAGCATTTGTAGTAAAAGGTTTTACCATATTATTATCTTTTCTATAATAATCTACTCCATCACCAAACCCTAAATACTTATTATAATTAGCGCGATTAAATTGTGCTTGACTTGTACCAAATACTGGTAATAATTGTTCTAATGAAAAACCCATTTTATCATATAAACTATCTTGGTAAAATTCACTATTAAATTCAGGTGCTAAGGGTATACTTGAAAATGATTCTCCTATTAATCCTAAACCTATTAATGCTACTCCTGATTGTGCGTTAATAATTGTATTTGATTGACTTACTACATTATTAAAATTTCTTTGTTCTACCTGCCCGTTATTTAATTTAAAAAAACCATTTCGTATACTTTTTGATATCATAGATTTTTTAAAATGTGCTGCCGCCTGTGTTATATTTGGTTCTGTACTTTGTGGAATACTTGGTATCTGGAATGTTCCATTACCCGATTTCAATGGAGTATGTAATTGTGATATTCCAAATTTACCTTGTGTATCATCAAATTTTATTAATGGATCTGTTGCCCCTACAAATGAATAAGGCACATATTGTGATGGCGTCACATCAAATACACCTGTGGTAGATGGTAACCCATTCGCTAATGGCTGTGGGGGATATACTGCTGTTTGACTTGTTTTTTGTGTGCTTACTAATTGTGCTAAATCACATGTTATCTCACTCGGTGATAAACCTACATATTCACCAGGTAATGGTAAGGGTTGTGGGAAAGCAACATTATATTCAGCATCTGTAACAGGTACACTACCATCTTCAAAATCTGGGGGTTTACGTGCTTTGTAAATCCAAGCATAATAAAAATTAAAATATCCACTTCTTCCAAACCAATAATCTGCTCCCTCTACACCAGCACTTGTTTTCCAGCATACTGGAAGCATTGCTAATTTCATTCCATTCTTTCCAACTGGTATATTATCCCATATCTCAGTTTTATATCTTTCAAATGTATATAATGCTTTTAGATCAGTATTGGGTTCTACTTGAAATCTGGTTTGTCCTGTTGGCGCAGGTATCTGTCCATTGTATGCTTGCTCGGGAGTATAAGAAGGTGGTAAATAATATTCAGCATACCAACGCCCTTCATCACATCTACTCGTACCAGTTAATGACGGATTTAAAGCAGTATAATACTGAGCGTCACTATAATCAGGCGCGGAAGGTTTAGGTTGTGTTACCTGCTGATCTACCCTATGTTCGTACTGAAACCCAGACCAGTAATAACTACCATTTGGTGCTGTATCTCCTGGTAATATTGTGGGTAGCTGTGTTTTAAAGAAAGACCAGTAATTTGTTGGTATATTTACTTCTAACCCAGCATATGTATTACCCTCCGCATTATCTGGATTATCTGGATCAAATTGTTCTGTTTGCATATCATCTAATCTACCGAAATTTAATTCTAATGCTAAACCTTGTTGGAACTCTGGATTTTCTGGATTTAATGTACCAACATCTTTATTATAAACAAAATAATAATCTTGGAATGTACTTTCTAAAATTTGTTTTGTACTACCATTTACTATTATATTTGTTACTACATAATCTCCTGGTGTAGGCATCCATATATTTAGTGTCTGTAATTGATTTTGTACTTTTCCATTTAATCCTGTTGGATCTGTTGGGAATGGTTCGTTTCTTGTTATTAAAAGATCTGTTCTATTTGTTGGATTTGGTTGTAACCCATCTTGTAAGAATATACCTAAACCCATCGCACCCGCTACATATAAATGATCTGTTGCTGGATTCAGTGGATTACTTAATGGAAAATATTGCTGGGTTGTAATTGTATTTGTCGCCACACCCCCTATCGTCGCACTTCTCTGTCCCGTGTAAATTGTATATGATCTTGATTGATCTATTACACCAGTATCACTCTGTGGGCGAGTTTCCATATTTATTAATAGATTAGTACATGCTTTGTAATATTCAGGGCGAGCACTCATCATATAACTATAATAAACCGCATCTCCTTGATTAGGCACATACCCCTGTCCTATCTGTGCGAAGTCTTGTGCTCCACCTACATATTTATATGGCTGCGCACTCCAACCACCAGTACGCGCTTCTGGTACACTTTTTTGATTACCACCCTCATAATCATTTTTATTTAGACTATCTAAATAATTAGCATACCATGGCTTTCCTACACATTGCGGTAAAGTAATATTACATTGATCTGTTACTGATAATAATTCATTTGGTAAGACTCCATCATTAGGTACCGATGCTGCCTTATTTCCTATCATAAAAGTTAAGGGTTCTACATTTACTGACTTCCAAGCATCCGCGTTTCCTTCTCTCTCATGTAATTGTTCTGTTAATTGTGCTGCTAATGCTGATGGCGTTATAAAACCAGTATCTACTTTAAACTCTACATTTTGAGTTAAATAATCCCATGGGGTATCTAATACATAAGTATACGTTGAACCAGCACCACCAGGCACTGCTACGTTGTTCTTTGCTATATAATGTGGTCCAGTATATTTACGTGATCCTACATAAAATCTTTTTTCATTTGGTAAAAAAGTTCTTTTACTACCAGTTGATAAACTTGGTAAATATAAATTATAATTAACATTCGCCTCAGGTACTGGTAATGTTTCATATTCATATCCAATAGATAAAGCATTATTAACTTTTAAATTTACTAAACAACCCTCGGGCATTTGATATGGATATGATTTCTCCCATGTATAAAAATCAGCATTACCTAATGTACCACCATTTAGACCACCTAATGATGAATTTAAATTCTCATAACTACCATACCTCGCATCATTTTTTCTATAAGATGTTTGAAATCTTTGCTTAGGTAAATTAAAATTAAATTGTCCTGTATTTGTTACATAAAAAGCAAACCCTATATTTGCTACGTTATCTCTCACTCTTTCACCACTCTTTTCTTTACCAGTGAATCCTGTTAATTCTATTACACTATCTCCACCACCAACAGCGTTAATCATGCTACTCTCTAAATTAATTGTATCTCCTACATCTAATTGTAATCCATTTGGAATATGTGTCTGCCATCTATTATTACTTTTATTACCTAAATCGCCAGGTTGATATAAACCCGTATTAGTTGTAGCATCACCAAAATCTTGATCTGCTGAACGTTTATTACTTTCTATAATTATAGTTTTTTGATAAGTAGCCATTATTATATAATATTGAGATTTAATATTATCTTGTTATATATATATTATGGATAATGATTTATCAATTTTACCAGTCAAACCAATGGAGGAAGAAAACAGAGCAAAACGGGATATACACCCTAATCTACCTGATATAAATAAAGGTAGTTTATTATTATTAGTATCACCCGTGCGAACTGGAAAAAGTACAATATTATCTAATTTGTTACTAAACCCTAATTTTATGAGAGATGCTTTTGATATAGTTTATATAATTAGTAATACAATACATAATGATGATACATCAAGATTTTTAAAAGAACAATTCCCAGAAACTATATGGAGTGAATATAGTGATGAAATTATACAAAATATTATTAATTACCAAAAAACATTTCCTAAGAAAAAAATGCCTAAGATTGCTTTAATATTAGATGACTTCCTCGGTATTAAACAAAATAGTATGATATATTTTTTAGCAAGTAGATTTAGACACTATAATATTGGTCTATTATGTATGGCAACGCAGTTGCTACGTGGCGTTCCCACGGTGATTCGTCAGAACGCAACTCATGCGATTTTTGGTAGTCCAAACCCCAATAGCCAAGAAATGGAAAAAATCTGTGAAGAATTTGGAAGTCTATATGAAGGTAAGGACAATTTTTTAAAGTTATATAATCGTGCCGCTCAAAAGCGATTTGATTTTCTCTATTTAGACCTTCATAATAATCCAACACGTGCTTTTCGTAATTTTGGTGAATTGATATATCAGGGTAAAAGTAATGAAGAACGGAATGAAGCGATGTCATTAGATGATTAATATATATATATAATAATAAATAAATATATATTATTTCTTAACTTTTAATCTAAATTTATTAGCATAAATTTTTATATTATTTTTTAAGTTTGTTGTCGTACCCCATAATATATATCTTGATAAAGCACCAGCACTAAATTTATCATTCCAATTTTCTTTATCTCTATGTCTATCTAAATATCTTTTACGTCTTTCTTTATCTTTACTCTTAATATAATCTGTATATCCTGCTGCTCCAAAATGAGTTGTCTTAAATGGTTTACTCGTATTGGGTTCATAAAATTGCGCCATCAACTTTTTATTTTTATTTGTACTTTTTGATATTTTTACTTCAATAGGCATATATATATTATAAATAAATAATTACCAATTAAACATGTTATCATATGGATTATTTGGTGTTGGATTTATTAGATTCATTTGATCGGGCAGGGGTGGCGCTGCTTTTGCTTTTGGTTTTGGTTTAGGTGGATTAATTGTTGCCTTCGGTTGCTTATCTTCTTGCTCTTTTAAGTATTCATATTTCATCTTTTCAAATCGCTCCATATGCCCCATAAAAGTATTGAAATCATTTGGCGACATCTTTACTACATTTTCTGGCGCTGGTTCAGGCGCTGGTTCAGGCGCTAATGCTTCTTTCTCTTTCGCTAACTTATCTTCTTTCTTTTTAATTCTTTCTGCTTTCTTTTTTGCTGCTAATTCTTCTTTTACTCTTTTTTCTATCTCTAATCTATCACGCTTCTTTTGTTTTGCTGCTTCTACTGCTTTACCCCTTACTCTATTTAGGTGCTCTATTTGTGCTTTGCTTCTTGGTCTTTTTGCTCTTGGTTTTTTTACTGGTTCTTCCTCTTCCACTGGTGTATCATCTATTTCAGGTGGTTCTTTATTTGATGGTGGCTTAGCAACAAATATTTCACTTGCTTCTTTTTTTTCAACTGGTTTAGTTAAATCTTGTAATGGTGCTTCGTCTGCTTTTTCTTCCTCGTTATCACTCATAAGAGTAGCAATATCTTCTTCAATATCTAATTGTGGTAAATCTTCCATATATATTTTTATAAGATAATAAAAATCTAAAAATATCTTTTGAGGTTTTCCTAAACTCGCGGGAAGTTATCTGTACGGGTAGAAATCATTTGATCCTGTGCTTCACTTCTTCGCTGATCGTTTCTTCTTAAAGCACTCTCCAATGCCTTACCTTCACGCTCTTTCTTATAGAAGGTAATTGTCGTTGGATTGCGTAAATTACTTGCTAATCTTCCATCTAAATTTCTTATACGAGCAGTCATACTATATATATCTCTGTCTTCGGGCAGGTTAACATCAATTGGTAATGGGAATAATGGTTTATAGTGTAAAGTACCATTATTTAATCCAGTGCTCCATTCCTCAGTAGGCATCGTAGCTACAATAGGGAATTTATCCTTAGCAGCACCACTATAACCTTGAATATTTAAATCAGGGAATTCTAAGAATACCGTAGGAGCAGTTGACCCTCTATCTGCCGCTACACTACTAATAGTCACAATTGGATCACTATCAGCATTATTATTTTTATTTACAACTTCTTCCATTCCCAGAGTTTCAGACATATTCGCTGTATTTGGTTCTTGGTCTATCGCACCAATATTATCACTGGTCGCACCAGAAGCACCAGGTACTGGATTATCTGCTGTGGTCGTTTGACCGCCGCTTACATTACCAAATTTAAATAATAAGGGTGTTTGTATTAGAGTTGTTAAACCCGCACCAGTTTGGTTAAGAATAGTAGGTTGAGTAGTAGGTGGTTCTAATTGACTTGCTGCCGATCCAGATGGTCTTATTAAACTATCTCTCGCACTTTTAATTTGTGTGATTGGGGTGCCGACAAGGTGATATGTACCAACTACCTGATATGTAGCACCCAGGATTACTGCTGGTGTATATGTTGGCGGCACAGCAGTATCTACCTGTTCTATCATAGGAACACCCTGTGAGAACGCCATAATAGGCATTAATGGGAACATACTTTCTCTAACGGGATTATCAGTAGCGGGACCACCAGTACCACCATCAAAAAATGTTCTTGATATTGGCGCGATACCACCACCCTCTTGTGTTAAAGTAAAAGTTAGAGTATTTAACTTATCAATGGTCCATGTTAATATATCATTTTTAGTCATATCGTAACCAGTTATAATATTTTCAGTTAACCGCTGTGCTAATATTGTATTAATTGTATCAGTAGCACCTACTTCTTCATCGCCAGGATTAGTGGTTAGTTGATATCCAACTAATAACTCAGGAATATTAATAAAACTATAATCACCCCGAGTGGCGCCAGGGGTTGCTGTTCTAAATGGTCGCTGTTCTATTTTACAAAAGAAATCACATTCATCTACAAGATCTCTTTGTGGGTTTGTGCGATAATCATTTACCGAAGTATCAAGTAAAGACGCTCTACCTAAATTAAAAGAGCAATTTGCTTTTGTATCTTTTGTTTCAGTTCTTAGTGTAGTTGCTGTTTGCGTAGATGTAACAAACCTCTCTATTTTCATAGGAAACCCTGATACTAATGGATCCTCTCTTGTACCATCAACCTCACCATATCCAGCACTTGTTGGGTCAGCATTTAATTGTTCCAAAGTAACTAAATTAGGTATATATGCTCTTGTTTGTGTTGCGTCTTTTACTACGGGTGTAAATACTGCACTAAATCCACCAACATTAGCATCTTCAATGGTTAAAGGGTGAACCGCCGCGGTATCATTTAAGAACGCGATACCCTCTAAATTGGTACCAAAGAATAGGGGTTTATCGTCGCCAGATGATCTTAATTGACTAATAGTAATCCAACTGGATTGTGGGGTATGAGTATTACCATTACCATCTTTTAACATCACATAAGAAGACCCATCTTGGATAATTTTAAGTCTTCTATCAAAATCAACATCATGTGCTTTTAATCCACAACTTACAAACTCTACACCATTTACTTGTCGTGTAGTCGCATCTATACTTGTTACTTTAACTTTCAAATCAATAGCAGCATCATTCGCATCTAATTCAGTACGAGTTATAGGTAAAATACTACCTGCGGTGGCTGGATTAAGAGCACTACCGACAGGGAAAGAACACTGATATGTTTGTCCTACAACAACATTCGCACCGACCACAGAGGCACTATTAATACCAGCAGCACTTGTCCTAAACCCGCCTGTATTCATAGTTAGAATCATAGAGGGAGCACCAGGTCTGTTATTAGGGAATACTACTGCTTGTCCTGGGGTTACACCACTTCCTGGATATATAACTCTATATGTAAGAACCGCACCAGTACCATCAACACTTAAAACTTCTGCTACGGGTTGATCTGGAACTGATACCGAAGATTTCATTATATCACCCACAACATAAGAAGAACCACCTGATAATATATTATTAGTTGAACTATTTATACCAGTAATTGCGTTGGGAGCAACTAATGCGACTGCTTCGGGAAAACCAATATATTTAGTAGTATCTTCTAATGTATAATAATAATTAGGTAAATTACCACCAAATCCACCACCTACAACAGGTGATAAACTTGCTGTATATATTTTATCTTGTTTGGTACCATTAAGGAATAAATTACTAATTTTAACATGCTTACTTGTCTGTACTAATCCACCACCAGCACCAGGATCATTTTGGATAAGGTTGTAGCCCGCGCATGCGAATGATCTACTTACCTTTAACTGATGATCACCTGCTCGCTCTTCAATACCATTTGGAAAATTATAAACATATCCACGCCCTTCAACAGCAGATTGTTCTGTATTAAGAAGTGCTCTATTTAAATTTTTGGGAACTTCTAATATTGCTAATTGTTCTGCTGATGTTGGGGCAAGGTTTGGATTTTGATTTGTTTGACCGAAGCCAGCAGTCATTATATTAGCAAGGGAGGGAGCAGGAGTAGGTGGACCTAATGGATATGCTGGTAGAAAAGGAGAGGCAGATAATTGAACTCCCTGACCATTTACTCCCGCGTTACCAACTATATCTCCACCAGGTGATTTTGGAATGAGTGCTGGTGTGGTCTGGTCCATATCAATTTGAAATTTATTAGTAGCATTATCAAACTGGCATGTAAAAGTATAGCCAGGGAAATTTAATGAAGCATTTAACCCAACAGCAATAGCCAGTGCTAACTCACCACCATTTTCATATGTACCAGTTTTAATTCTAACTCTATGTAATTGGAAAAAGGGAGTAGCACCAGATGGTGCGGCAAACCCCATTCTAAATTGGAACTCGTTATTTGCTGCCGTGATTTCAAAACTTGTAATATTTTGATTAATCGTAACACTTGTAATTTCTATTGTATCATCTTTCCTAAACTTAATAGGATCTTTAAAGTGATTTTGAAAATTTACAGCAGCGTCATTGGTCGCTGACGCACCGCCAAAATCTTCTGTGGATCTTAATGTCACTATACTCATATATATATTACTGATAAAAAATATTAACAATATATATATTAATGGAATTTGAATTAGCAGCGTATGAGTTTGATGATATGGAAAAACCAAGTAGCGAGTTTACGCGGTTTGCTCGTAAAGTAGAACTCCTCAAAATGAAGGAAGAAAAACCTGATGTAAAACCAGAAAAAGTATTTGAAGGATTTAAAAAACCTAAAAGAACTTCTCAACGGATAAAAAAGAAAAAGAAAGAAACAGAAAACAACAAAAAGGTTGTGTCGTAAAAAAAGGTTGTTCTATTTTTTTCATTTTTTTCTTCCATTTCCTTACCTAACTAATAATAAATAAATATACTAAACAATAGAACAATACTTTACATTACTTTTTTAATAAATATAAAATATATATATAAAATGTATATATATATTTGTATCGTAGTATATACTCTAAACCTCCATCGTTCAAAACCAATAGTTTGCGTTTTGAGTGTTTGAACGTCTTTAAAAACCAATTTATTCCTCCTCGTCTGTCTTCTCGTGTAAACCCACATAACAACCCCTTACCCCATCTGTTGTCTTCATATTACTATTAAGAGTAATACCATATGTTTTTAATCTTCTATTAAGTTGAATTTTTGATATATTTATTTTACTTAATAATTCATAAATAATATTTTTATCTACTCTATCATTTTTATTTTTAGTAATAATATAATTTTCTAATATTAAACTTTTTACATTATCAATTTCATCTATGGCTGTCGTAGTTTTTTCTACAACACTATCAGGCATCTTAATCCTACGAGCAGGAAATTTTAGAATATATTTTATTACAGCAAGTTTATACTTATGTTCTCTAATTTTTTTATTCATTTCATAATCAATAGCAAATAGTCTTCTATCCCAGTTATCTTTATAATCCCAATCTAAATCCTTAGCAAGAATACTATTTATATCTAAGAATTGTGATTTACATTCAAGTATCATTAATCGCCTTTTAATAGCATCATCTACGTCCATATTAGGTTCTTGATTAGATAAATTAGTAATTTTACATATAATATCTATATCCTGTGATTCACTATATAATTTTTTATATGTAATTTTTTCACCATCTACCATATCTTTAAACATATCACTATCTAATTTTGTATTACCTACTTCTTCAATATAACACATTCTGGGGCAATCATTATCTAATTTCTCTAAAAACTTATCCTTAGCAGCACTACTACCTGCTTCAAACATTCTTTTATCTACTTTCATCACATAACACTTAAATACTTCACTCATAATTTTTAATACTTGTGATTTACCATTAGATGATAAGGAACCAAACATATGTAAAAATTTTTGACTATCAGTATGTCCTGTTAGATTGTAAAATAACCATTCCATAAAAAATTTATGTTCTACTTCCCTGGTTTCAAATTTCTTAAACCAACTTTCAACTTCATAATATATTTTAGCATCAATATTATCATGATAATTATATGATAATCTTTTTGTAATTAAATCATTAATATCTCGTTTAGAAAACTCTTTTGAAAATAAATTTAATTTACCATTTTTATAATGTATATAATTAAATTGTTTAGGGTCTGTATCAAATAAAATATCATTATCATTAGTCATTATCTCTCGTAATCTATTATATATATTTCGTGAAGGTTGATAATTGCCTATACTATTTCTTTGTGATTTTATATATTTATATCTATCTATTGCTTCTGTATGTTCTCTCGTTCCTTCTTCATATTTATCCAGTTCTAACTTTCCTAAGTCTTCACTTACTTGGTAAAAATCCAGTAGATCTCTTACCATAGTCTTCATCACTATGCTATTATTTTTTTCTTCCTTTTCCCATTCTTCATCTTCATATACATAAATATTATGTTTATTCATGAACATCGTGCCTTGCCGTAGTTCCAGAAAATCCAGGGCAGCATCAAGATGATTACCCCAAATACGTGGTTTATTGTTTTGAATAATTTTAAAATATTTATTCCTGTTATTTTTTTTACTGAAATATTTAATTGTTCCAGCAGTAAAAGGTCTTCTCTTCATTTCTTCTGCTGGTTTCCATGATTTTCTTAATGCTTTTACACCTGCTTCATCATACTTGCTTTTACATTTTCTACTAACCAAATCAAATATTTCCCATGTAGATTCTACGTCCTCAGCAGCATCTAAACACGCCCAACCAATATCACGCCAAGTATTATAATTACTAAGATCTTTTACACTAATATTACATAAATGTTCTTGTAGCTCTCTGTCTTCAATCCTACCAATATTAATTACTCGTTCTTGTGTAGAACATTCAGGTTCAGGTGGTTTATCCCATGTGTCGCCAAGTAGCCATGACCAAAATTCACAAGGTGCTTTAACATTAGTATCGCCTTCTTGAAATACATGGTAAACGCTCTCATCATTACAAACAGATGGTGCTGCTACAACAAACCCGCCATCATTTCTAATATCTACCTTAATGCTATCATTTACTGAATTACTTACAAGGGGTTGATAAGCAGTATAAATATGATATCCACGTGGGGTCTTAATAATTTTACATTCTTTTAATATTGGAAATTTTGTAATGACTTCATTATATGCTTCCTCCGTATCACAATCAATAACAGTAAGCATAGATTTTTTACCAGTTATAATACATTTAATCTTATGTGAAGCATGATTATATCTATTCATGTTATCCTTATTTATTTTATTCCAACCATGTGGTAATTTATTAAATACCTTTTTTCCTGCTTCATTGAAGGAAATATTGGATATTGTGAAGGTGATAGGATTGAACGTGTTTGTAGACATATTAATATATAATATTTAGAAAATCTTTTTAAATCAGTTTACAAATCTATTTATTAGTATTTAAATTTTTTCTCACTAATAAATATATGTGGAGTGGCGCAGAAATAGGAGCACTTATAATAACGTGTGGAAGTGTATTTACTGGTCTAATAGCACAGATACAACTTAGTAGATGTAAGAATATTAGGTGTTGTTTTGGTTTATGGTCTTGTGATAGAGAAGTTCCCGATGTAGAACCAAACGCTGATACAGGTATAGAACTAACACCTACATCAATAAATACAGAACAAGAATTATAATAATAATAAAAATATATATTTATAAATTTATTATTTATTTCTAATCTTCCATAAGTCAGCATCAGTTGTTTTTTGTGTTTTACCGCCCATCACAAATGAATAAATACGCGCCATAGCCCATTGTTCTTTACCCATTTTTGCTGATCTTGGACCAGGACCTTTTTTACCTGATTTTAACCTAACTGACCCAGGATTATTTTTCCAAGCACCTACGCCTCTATTATATACTTTTTGTAATACTGATTTTTTAATTTTCGTTTTTTTAGCAATATCATTTAAACTATGTGATTCGCCAGCAGGAAATCCATATTTTTTATTATATTTTTGTTTATTTGTTAAAGTCATATATTATATATCTATATTTAATTTTATCTTCATCAGTGTCGTAATATCTCTCAAAAACAGGTAACGGATCTTTAATTTTAATCACTTGAAAAGGAGCATCGCTCACTAATATAGGGTGATTAACAATTTTATTTAGTTTAGTTCTGCTTATTTCAGGGTATTCGTCGCCGATTTGATTTTGTGAATTATATAATTTAACATCTCCATTATTTTTAATCATCTGATATTTGTAAAAAAACTTGTTTTTGGTACCTGGAACTCTGCCTTTACCCATAATTATATATAGATAGGTTCAATTTTTTAAATCATTTTTTAAATCAATTAATAAACTATTTAAGCACTTACTGTTACAACACCGCCCTTAATAGCCATTTGGCGTTCAACAATAGAGAAGTAAGTAACATCGCGACCATCGTGATCAGTGGACTGGTGAGTAACATTATTAATGACGCGAATAGGGGTTTGACCGACAACAACACCCTGACCTACACCGCCATCAATGGTGAAATCACAACCCATATAGTGAGCGTTGCCTTCCATCTTATTTAATTTAAGATCAGCAGCACCAAGAGCAGTAGCAAATAATCCAGCATCATTAAAATATTTATTATTTTTAGTAGCGCGAACTTCTGTGGCTTTATTGACTAACTGATTAAATGAATACTGACCTGAACCAACACAGATCTCTGTACCAAATACCTGTGATAACTGGTTCGCCTTCTGTGTTTCACTCTCTAAATCAATTGGGTAAACCTGCCTATCATTAACGCGAATATTATATCTAATAGGTTGAGTGTATGCTTTACTACCATACTGACCCAGTGGATTATCTGTGTTCTCAGTTGCTTCTTTATCATGATAATGTGCTAAAATACTTTGAACTTTCATTCCAGATAAACCTAAATCATGAATGACCTGTTGACTACTAACGGCACCAGCAGCAGGAGCAGTAACACCTGGAATATTAGTATTAGTTGTAACAACATCAAGATAAGGAATAACTAAACCACTCTCACTCATAACCATCGCAGCAAGGCGGTTCATACGTTCATCAGTGTATGTTAGATAATCTGCTAAAAATACAACATCATTAACATTGACCTGTGCTGTATCAGTAGCCGCACCCTGTGATACACTATTAAAACAACAAACAAGACCATTATTACCAGTCGCCTGTTTATTAAAGGTAATCTCAATAGAGCAAGGTTCATTAATAAGATAAAGAGGAAGACTAACATTTCTCATAGCAGGGAAAAGTTGTGATAATTTAATGTAATATTGATTATTAGTAGCGCCAGAGGTAGTAGTTTCAAATTGTTTTAAAGGTTCTAAGACGCCATTGGCTACGTCAGTAAGGCGAACATTTCTAAGAGAATATAGACCACCGCCCGCACCCGCAGTTTCATCACGCTCAGGACAAATACTATCCATAGAACCACCGCGGACCATATCTTTTTGTGATCGCTCTTCTTGTGTCTGGAACTGGCGACGGATTGTAGCATATTCGGGGTATGAATCGGTAACTGCTACAACCTTGGAACCAATACGTAGAACCGCCTGTTTAATAAGGGCGTGAATACCTGTGGAGATGGGGAGGACACCAGTTGTGGCGCCAGCATCAAAAGATAATGCTAAACAACTACCTGGATCAAGAATACCTTTTTTCATCAAAACAAATCTCATAAAAGTGTCTGTACGAACTACGGGATTTAATACATTGGTATCAATATCCATAGTGTCTACACTCGCCATTGGTTTTACTGCTAATGCTTCTGGTATACTCATTTAAATTATATTGAGATAATATTTTTCTAATTTTGTACCATTATTCCTTGGGGAGAATACATAAGAGTATTTTGTGCGAGAACATATGTGTATATAGAATTAGGGAATGAATTATCTAACTCACTAACAATTCTAACAGCATAGGGGACCTGTCTGTAATCTACGCCAACATTAGATAAAGGATCTATGCGGACACCAAGACCGAATATAGGTTGAGGGTCAGTTAAGGTATCAGTGTCTTCTGGTGGACCATTAGGTTCGCCGCTATCACGTAGTTCAGCATCAAAGGTGACCTGATCGCTAAACTGATTGTTAGTATAAGTAGATGCTAAGGTGTGAGTAATAGATTGATAGGGTTTAATACTATCAAGGAATTTACTTTCAAGTGCCGCCTGTGGTCTATTCTCAGTTCCCTGTTGCTCTACAAAGAGATCATAATCTAAGGGGAATTTTTGCCCGCCACGTAAGAAACTAACCCGTTTAATATTAGCAGTAGTACCATTAGATCGCTGTAATTTACCTGTGCTAAATCCATCGTGCGCATAATTATTAATATGTGAAGTAGGAATAAAATTATGGTGGACTGTTAGAGTTCTGGAAGTTCCTAAATTATATGATTGTGTCTGATCGCTGGAATTGAGAACGCCATAAATTTGTGAAACAGAATTGTAATTTAGTTGTCCAGTAGCTGGTACAGAGAGGCGCGCCATACCCTCATCGTCGGGGACAAGTAAGTCATAGGTAAGTGATAAATTTTTAAGTTCATAACTCGCACCCTGCTGGATAGTGGTAGATAAAATTTGAGTAGAAGTAGCAACATCATATATTTTATAGCCACTAAGAGCATTGGAATCAGGTGATAGTTGTAACTCAATAGTAAGACCACGAAGTCCGTTTTGTCCCATAGGTAAACGTTGACCAGATGAAAGTAGACCAGTACGAAGTGGAATGCTAAATTCAAGTTCATTAACAGCAGCGCGAGCACCATTGAATGATTTACTCGCAGAAGCGGGATTACCAACCTGTAAATTAGTATCATAATCATCTTGACTATGCATAACGGGCATAGTACTTGCTAAGAAACGTCCATAATTTCTAATAACTTCAAGAGTTCTATTACTTTCAGGGGAAGAAAGAGTAATTTGATTAAGTGCCGCAGCGACACCAATGCGCTCATTCATAGCGACACCAGAAGTCGCATCATTTGGTAAAGCGGTTTTGGTGTTAGTGGGTAGTGTTCCCGCAGCAGTCTGGATACGAAGGACACCATTAAGACGCAGAGAATTAGTATCAAGTAGTTTATCTTGTGCTGCTATTTGGAAAGTACAAATTGGAAAACCATTCTTGAAAGAATAAGAATTATTAGCAGGTTGATTGATAGGAAATATCTGTGCTCTCTCTTTGTTCGCTATATTCATTTAAATTATATTGAGATAATATTTTTCACTTAAAATGCCCTAACCTGTCCCTGTCTAACTGTCATACGACGGAGATGGCAGATATAATGATTGTATAGTTTCTGCTCTGTCGCATTCTGGTAGAGAACACGTAGGGATAAGGCGCGATCCCTTAGATCAGCAACCTGATTATATCTACTAAATCCGCGAGCAATGAGGAAGCGATTACCGATATCCTGTAAATTGCGAACGGCATAACCACAATTTACAAGTGCTTTTTCTGCTTCTAAGACGTGGAGTGCTTCGGTTCTGAAAGGAGTTTCATTGTACCGCCCAAGGTTGATCGGTCTGTCGGGAATGAGATTTCCACCCAGGACGTACTGATATGTTTGTGCTCCGTCAACAACTCCTCCAAGACTATCTGCTTCAATCGCCGTATAGACAGATTGAGGAAGAGGAACAGATAAGCAAGAGTAGGCGCGTTCAGCATTAGTAGGAATAAGTTGTGTTGAAAGACCATTAATACTTGTGAGATTAAATTTATAAAGACTAAATGTTTTAAAGTCCATTGCTAAACCTTTATCACTTTGAATCTGTTTAGTCATAGCATCTACATATCCTGCTGGTGGTGAAACCTGACCTAAGACAAACTGGAAGTTGCGTAGAGTGTATCCAACTTTAAGTGCTGCCTGTGATGCGACATAAGCACTGAGGACTTCATTACCACTGGGTGTAACACCATTCATTCTGTCCTGGGGATCTACGGTGACTGGATCACCGATAGCATAAGCGTGAGGGAGAGCAACACCAACCGCACTATCAAAACAGACATCAAGAACAAGTTGAGTGTTAGCGCCCGCAGCGCCCTCAGTGGTACCATTTAGGGAAGCAGCATTACTAAAACCAACAACTATACCAGTATTATTACCAGTAGCTGTGTGAATAGTAATTCTATCACCAATAGAATAAGGGTTATCGTTGGCGGGAGTAGCACTATTTACAACACCACTTACAGCAATCTTAAATGTGGTGGATAGCGGTTGACCGCCTGGCTTAGCAACAGGGGGATTTGGTTGACCACCAACTGGTACAACAGCAATTTTAGGGGCAGTGCGACCAGTAGCATCCCACGCTGCCTTATTAGCAAGTGATTTGGGAGCAATACCAAAAGCACCAGTTTTAAATGTTAAAGCGCGATTTGCTTCATCAAGGGTAAGTAGAAGTCGTAGACCAGAAGTCGCTAAAAGTGGAAACACTTTACCAGTCATGATACCAGTATAAAGGGGTGATTCTACCTGAACCTGAGTAGAAGTTTGATTTACGGTGAGCGTTTTACCAGCGCCTGTAAAATCAGCATCACCACTATAATAAAGTGAATCTCCTTGTGCTGGGTTCATCTCTTGACCTTCAAAAAGAGTTCGCTTCTGTCTAATACTTTCATTCTGGGTCCAACCCCACCACTGCGCAGTGAGAACATTAAGATCTAAAATTTCTTCAATGGTAGCAATACCATCGCCGCTCTGTAAACGGCAGTCACGGATAAGGGAAGTAAAACCTGCTTTGGGATTAGGGATAGGATTACCGCGACCCTCCATCTGTAAGTCGCCCTCCATGTGAGTTTGGCGTGGATCAAAGAAACCAAGATACTGAGGGAAATGGAATCTTGCCTGAATTTCGGTAGTAGGGTTGTAATCTACCTGTGCTTCGGGTTTAATCTGTACTGATTTAAGGGGGATAAACTGGGATGATTGTGGCGCAGACCTAAACATTGTATATTATATATTGAGATAAAAAATACATTAACTAAATATATAAAAAAATTGATAATGTAA
>JAAHTH010001825.1_pt1 | contig 17409 bp, 7 predicted proteins | sample 6116091 | NCBI WGS metagenome assembly JAAHTH01 (sample SAMN13939990, study PRJNA603662) | sponge metagenome | isolation source: marine sponge | host: Mycale hentscheli | place: New Zealand | collected 2006 | reverse complement strand
CAGATGTTAAACGATGTAAATCTGATTGTATAGTTTGAACATCAAACCCTCCGTTAGGTGAAAGCCAAGTGTCTTGTTTAGTTATTAATTGCAAACCTTGAGCAAAACTAGCCATAATAGGATCGTTTTTAATCGTGTCTACTAATAACTTAGCATCTCTTTTTGATAAACCCGCTTCAGATAAATTAAAACCTGATTGATCCATTAGATAAGCTCTTACAGCTTGATCATATGTAAAGTCTGTTTTACCTTTTGTAGGTATTTTTTTATTTAATAAAGCTCTTGCTTCTGGACTTCCTTTAAGTAAAGTAGAATAATCTAATTTTAAAGTTCTTCTAAATGTTTCTATTTGTGCAACAGCTTGCTGATAGGGTTTTATCAGATTGTTATCAAAAAACTCAAATTGTTTTTCACCTATTTTACCTTTACCTAAAAACGTATATACTAATCCTTTAAAATCTTCTGCACCTGGTGGTAAGAAAAATTTAAATTTACCTTTGCCTCTACCTTCTCTTCTAGCAGCTATATCAGAATATACAGCTTCAGCTTTTATGCCTTTATTTTTTTGAATTATATCATTAAATCCTTTACTTAAATCTTGATTTTGTACAGATTTAATTTTATCTAATTCTTTTTTAATTTTAGGTGTTTCAAGTGCTTTATCTCCGTCATTTAAAACATTGTCAGCATTTATTTGAGCTTCAATATTTTGAACGTTTGTTGTTCCGTTAGGACTAGAAATATTATATTCTTGAGATAAAGTATTACCATTTGCTAATTGTATTGAGTTAGGGTTAATACCTCCATTTATACTTGCAACTTGAGAATTAAAATATCTATCATACCAATTATCAAAAATAGTCCACCAAGAAGGCATTGCTGTTGTTAAATTAGCTTTATCTATTTTTGTATTATCTTTACTATCGACAGCAATTACTTTATAATTATTTGCAACTAATTTTAAAGTAGCATCAAAATCTATATTAGGATTTAGCATTGCATTTAACAAATATCTATACGCAGCGGAAGCAGGCATAGCGTGTTCCCAATGCAGTTTTTTAGATTTAGGATCTGCTCCTAAAACTTCAGCACCAATTTTAAACCAATGTGTTGTATCGTTTCCTACTCCTTTAAGCAAATTACCTATTGCTCTAGCATTTTCTTTATCTTTACCAACTAAAGTATTTATTCTTTTTAAAAGTTCTTCCCAAATTAAAGTATTGTTTTTGTTAAAATCAATACCTTTTTTAGAACCTAATGCCGCTAATGTAGATTTACCAGTAACTCCAAACACTGTTTTATAAGGTCTTCTTGTATAATCTGTTACGCCATCTATTGGAGCTCCAAATTCAGAATCTTCCATGTTATTAATTATATCATTAATTTCACCTGTACTTAAATTAATACTTCTATCTTTTGATTCTGTAAATTGTTTTTTATTACTCCAAAAAGCTTTAGGCATTAGTGGAAATACTTTAGTTCTTAATGCTTCTTTATATTTAGCTCTTTGTTTAGGATCTTTTAAATTATATGTACCATCTAATTTTTCTGCTTTTAAAACTGAATTTATATCTCCAGTACTAGCTAAATTCCAAGCTTGTATATTATCAATAGCAACAGCGGTTGCTTTTGCATAGTCTTTTATTGAGTTAAAAGCATTTGCAAATATTCTACTTACAGCACTTGCAATATCTGATCCATACTGTCTTAACTTACTGTTTATATGATTTACAGCTGCTCTTAAACCACTTTTGTCATATATTTTTATAGCTCCTTTTAAAGTGCTAAAAAATGCATTAGGTGGTATACCTATTAATGTTATATTTTTAAACTCTGCTTCTTTTGCAGTTAAATAATCTATAGCTCTTTCAGTTGCTGTTTTTGCTTTAGCAGGCGTAGCAGATAAAATAGTACCTGCAACACCACCTTCTGTAATACCTTCAAGAGCAGAGTTAGTTCTTATTCTTGATAACAGTGTTAATATAGCTTTTGCTGTTTGAGCTTCACCAGATCTATTAATAAAATCTGGATCTAATTTACCGTTTTTAGTACCTACAGATTCTTCAATGACCACCTTAGTAAGACCTGGTTTTAATTTATATTGAAAATTATTACCAACTCTTATGTTTGTTTTATCAAAAAACAAATCTAATAATTTTCTTGGTAATTTTAATGGTTTACCACCAACTTTTATTTTTACTTCAGGATTTTTTAAACTACCAACAACTTCTACATTTGTATTAGCTTTTAATATACCTAAAACTGTTTGAGCATTTTTTAATATAAACCTTTGTATGTTGCTTGGGTTGTGCTGATCGTTTATGTTTAACTTAGGATCAGTAATTACTTCTACTGGAATATTTAATTCTTCAGCTAAAATTGGTGCAGAAACTTCTTCGTTTAATGTATTTAGCTCATTAATTTCTACTTTTTCAGCGCTTTGTATTTTTCTTCCAAGCTCTGATTCTTGTATTGCACCTACTGTTTGGCTTTCTAATGTTTCACCTTCTGCACCTTGACCAAAAACATTTATTGTTGCAGGTGTTGTTTCTGTAACCGTTTCTACAGTTTCTACAGTTGATGGATCTGCTATCTCTTGCACTTGCTCTGCTTCTACACTTACAGTTGTAGGTCCTTCAGCAGATTCAACACCTAATCTACCAGCAAGACTATTAAGTCTTTGCATACCAGTGTTGGCCATATATCTATCAAAAGCTATTTGATTACCATCAGCATCGACCCTACTACCATCATAGTTTTGAGCTATAAGTAGCAATTCTGCTTTAGCACTTTCTAAATAAGTTTTTCTGTCTAAGCCTGCTTTTTCTCTTATGTTTTGTGGTATACCTTGAAAATATTTTGAAGTAGCTCTATTTGCTACTTTATTAACCATATCATCTACGGTTTGAGCTTCTACATTTATTTCCGATGCTACATCTTGTAGTGTTGCTGCAGGTTTTTGAGATTTATCTTGTGCTGCAACTTCTACACCTTCTAATGCTATTTCAGCTTCATTTTTAATATTATAAATATTTTGATTTAATACATTAAGTTGAGCTTGTATAGAATTTATAATATTTTTAGAATCTTCTGGTGTATATTTGTTTGAGTTTTTAACTTCTTGTAGAGTTTCTTGTAATGTGTTGATTTCATCAACATTAGAATTAACCTCTTGTACTTGTGAATTACTAAGAGAATTAACTATATTAATATCTGCGTTTAAAACTTTTGCTAATTTATCTCTATTTGCAGCTTGAGCTTCATTTAAAAGAGCTAAATCCTTATTGTCTAAATTTTTTCTATATTTACTATTTTGTAACTCTGATATATTGTTCATTAAAGTTAATATAAGTATACTATTTGATTTAGATCTTATGTTTGATACAGTTTTAACTTTTTCTCTATTAATATTATAATCTTCTACTTTGTAATCATCTATTTTTATTCTTTGTCTACCGTCAGGGGGAGTAGTATCTTGAACAGGGCTTAAACCATCATCAGCTATATTAGGATCTCTTACTGGCGCCGCTGCTGGCGTTGGTGGAGGTGGTGGTGTTATTGGTTTACCACTTTCTCTTAATCCTGGACCATCATCAGGTGCGGTTGTATCGTCTTGAGAAGTTGTAGTGTCATCTTTAGATGATTGTTGTGTTTTTATGCTTTTAGTTCCAACGCTAAAAATACCACCACCAACCATTCCACCATATACTCTTTCTCTACCCTCTGGGCCAATCATTTTATTAAAAATTCTATTAGCAACATCAGTGTTAGACATAATAGAACCTATTATTTTTGATTGAGTTGGGCCAAAACTTTTTATATCAATAGGTTTATTAAAAGATCCCTTTGCAGATTCTCTATTTACTTCTTCCAAACCAAACTGCACCCATTCAGTAAAACCTTCTCTACCCATAGCATTTAAAAAATTTCCTAACTCTCTTTTTAAACCTGTAGGTAAAGTGTTTATCCATTTTTGCCAACCTTTTAATCCAAACATTTCTAAACTAAAACCAGTAACACCTAATGAAGTAGGTATTATAAGCTCTGGTTTAAAATTAGGATCGCCTATAGTTGTGTTTTCTTCTTTTGCTTTAATATCATTGTAATCTTTAATATTACCAGCTATCATATCAGATAATAATACAGTTCCAGCTGTGTATTTAAAACCTAAAATAGAATAACCAAATTGTAAAAAATTTTCAAAACCAGCCGCGGCAAACCTCCAAGGCGCATCAGACCCTGGATCATTTAAATCAGAATCTCTAGGTATATCAACAAATCTTTGTGTAGGTAATCTTTGACTATTTATTTTTTCTATCTTAGCGTTAGCTTTAGCAATAATTTCTTCATTGTTAGTAAGATAACCATAATTTAACAAAAATCTATCATCAATGGTAGCTACCTGCCCTGCCATATTTGAAACAGAATTAACAAAAGATTCTCCAACACCAACTGGTTCATAAGGTATATCAGGCCCTTCAAATATAGATTTTACTTGACCACCTTGAGCTGATATAATTTTTTCCTCTGCTTTTTGTCTAGCTATCATTTCTGATTTAGAAATACGAGCTTTTTCATCTATAATGTTACTTTGTGTAAGCTGATTAGGATCTTGAGTTGGATCATAGATTTTATCGTTTAATAAACCAAGTTCTTTAAGTAATTTTGCAGCAGCTTTTTGTTCAATCTCTCTATCTTCCTCTATTTGTTCATATGCAGATTTATCATATGTTGTTTCGGGTGTAATAACAACTTCTTCTAATTCTATAGGATTTGCTTCAATTAGTTTTTGCTCAAAGTTAAAATCTCTTCTATCTTTTATAGCTTCTTCAGTGTTATTAATAACAATTGTAATACCTGGGTTTGCCTTCAAATATTCGTCAACAGTTAAATTTGCTTTAGCAGCAGCCTGTTCAACTTGTTCTTGAGTAAATTTTTTGTCTTTAAATACAAACATAATTATTTACTTATGGTAAAACTACTTCTTCTTGTACTTGTTCTTCAACAACTTCTTCTTGTGGTTGTTCTACGTTTTTAGGTTTTGGATCACCTAAAGGAAATTTATTTCCTACTTCAGTTTCTAAAAACCATTTTTTATAGTTTTCTTGAAACTTTTGTTTTTCTTTATCGTTTAACGCTGTAGCTGGTTTTAAATAATAACCTGTAACTTCAGCTAATATATTATTGTTAAAAGCTATTGCTTGATCTGAGCTTTGATAAGATCCTAATATACCAGCAGATATTTTATTTAATTCAATGTTAAATGGTAAACTATTACCAATTAATTCTTTATCTACCATGTAAAAATCTTGTACCATGTTGTTACCCATGTCTTCAGGTTTTAATTCTACTTGACCTTGCGCATCTTTCTTCCTATATGTTTCAGTAACACCACCGGTCAAAACAGGTACTTCTGCTTTTTGCTCTTGTTCAAATATTTCAGGATTAGTAATTTTAAAATTATTATTATCTTCAGAAACATCAGGTATAGAAACAAACATATCTTGGTTTTCAGACAACGTGTTTAATTTGTTTAAATAAATTTTTTCTACAAAACTTTGATCGTCATAAACATTAAAAGCTAGTTTATTAATATTGTTATCCTCAGCAACTATATCCATTTTACCTTTTAAATCTCCAGATAAAACGTTCATACACTTATATCTGCTTTGTGGTGTACCCATTAAATCTACACCACCCATAAGACCTGCTTTCTGTACTACATCAGTCCAAGCTTCTACATTACTAGCTATGTTTTCTAAAGATAATCTTATTACCTCAACACTACTAACTATATCATCAGCATATTTTCTATCATATGAAGGGTTGTTACTAGTGTTGTTTTGCAAGGCTAACTGTGTATCAGAGTAAACTTTAACAAAAGGATCATATAGTGAGGCATAGTCTATACTTTCTTGTTTAGAATCATCATAACCTAATTGATAACTCATCTCAGATTGTTGTTCCGAAACCTTGTGTTGGTTCTCTTCGTTAAGACGTTTGTTTTCTAGTAATTTTTCTTTTAATCCCATAACTATTAAAATGTTGGAAATGATGTTGAGCTCTTTGTAGAACCAATTATATTTTCACCTGACGCATCATATTGAGTTGTTGTTGTTGAAGTTCCTGCGCCCATTAAAGCACCACCAATTTGACCAAAAGCCGCGCTCATAGCATCACCTTTAGCTTGTTGAGCAGCAAACTCCCTTTGTTTAGCTTGTTGTGTTTGGCCTCTTAAATAACTAAGTTTACTATTATCTCTAGCTTCTTGAGCTTGAAATTGAAATGCTCTACCTTGAGCTTCCGCACCTTGTGTTCTTTGACCTTCAGATATCTGCACACCTTGTAATCTTCTTTGCTCTGCTATTTCAGCTTGTTGTAAATACTGTTCTCCTTGTGCTCTTAGTTTTTCATTTTGAGCTTCTTGTTGTTCTATACTAGCAGCAACACCTTTTTTGCTTTGTAAAGCAGCTTGGGCTAAAGCTGTTGCTCCACCTGCACTAGCACCTGTAGCTCTTAGCGTATCTAAAGTATTTGCTAAAGCAATATCGGTTTGTTCCATTTGTATTTCAGAACCTTTTGTAGCAACACCTAGGTTAGCATAAGGATTACTAAGTTTACCACTAAGATCTTTAGCTAAACTACTTAAGTCTTTAAAATTATCATAAGGATTAATAACTCTTTGACGAGTTTTTTCTAATGATGATATTTGAGCATTAGTTTTTCTTCTATCAGCAGCGGCTGCTCTCTGTCTTCTTCTAGCTGCACCGCTTTTAAATAGCCCACCAATTAAACTGACGGCAGCTCCTATGGCAAAAATTGGAATAGGCATAATATATATTTTATTCTGTTAGACATGTTTTTAATTTTAATATGATGATTCTACAGTTTCTGATGATACTGCAAATAATTCTTTTCTTTGTAAAGATTGATCTAATGCGTTATTTGCCGCATTATTTAAACTAAATTTAACTGTACTAAAAAATCCTTTAATACCAGTCATATTGTTTCCAAACACCACTTCACCTGATGTAGCCGAAGAATTATTAAGTATGTTTGCAAAATATTTGTTTTCTTTTCTTTTAAAACTATTTGTAAATAGTTCATTAGAAAAATCATTTAATGATGTTGGTAATATGTATTTTGATATAGGTACTTGTCCTACGTCACCTGAACTTGCGTTTAAGGAACTTACAGTCCAATCACTACTACCTTCATAATTCATTGTTTGGAATACTTTAACCGTCGATGGTTTAGCATTTAAAACCACTGTTACCGTTGAATCAAACACGTTGTTGGGTGGATCATAAAACTGACAATAGTTTGCAGATCCATAATGTTGATATAATTTACCAGCATTAGTTGTAAAAAATGTAGAACTTAAACTAAATATTAAAGAAGGTTTATATGTTAATAAACTAGTCCATCCCTGTACACTTTCATCAAACGATAATGTATTATAACCTGATGCTGTTTGTATAGATAAAACATAGTTTTTAGTGTGCATGTCCCAACCACCTACAATTTTAGTTACCGCTGTAGATGTTAGATTATCTCTAAAAAAATCATGCATACCATAGCTCGATATTTCTATAATTTCTCCAGCGCTTGATAATCTAAGTACACAACCTCTTTTTCTATCCGTAAAGTATTTTCTATAACCATATATAGCAAAACTTGTAGGATCAGTTGATATACCATATTCTCCAGCATAAGGAACTATTTGACCTATGACTAAATTAGTACTTGTTACAGCTGCGTTACCTTCTGCAGAGTATATAGCATCTTTATCTATTAATGCTCTACTAATTTTGTCTTCTTGGAAAATTATTAAATTTGTATCTTCTGCATACAACTTTTGTATACTACCATTTGCAGGGTCAACACTTCTTGTTATGTCTTCACCAACTGAAAACTCATTTGTTTGATTTATACCTGTTCTAGAGTTAAACACTCCTGAGTATATAATAGTATTAAATCTGTTTTGACTATTAGGGTTGTCTTCTACAATATGTGCTTTAACGCCTAAATCTGTCATAGTGTTGTTATAACCACCTCTAATTCTTGCTTCTTCAATATACCAATCACTAGCGTTTGTATTAGAATAAAGTCTAGGTACGTCATTATATGGCGATGTAGGTGCAGGGTTAGCATCTACTACTGTCTTAATTTTCTTCAACCAATATGAGTTAAAATATTTTAATTCTAATGTAGCAGCCATATTCTTTTATTATCACTTATTTTTTTTGATTATTACACCCATAATTCTGCACCAGGCATAGGTTGTGCACATGTTGTAGAACCTAGTTGACAAGCAAGTGCGAAAGCACCTGAGTTACATATTTTTTCTGAAACACTTGGTGCTATTTTTACACCATCAGTTCCAAACTTAGCTGATACTTTAATTTGATCAAAAGGTTCAGTTGAAACAACATCTGTATTAAATGCTCTAAACTCATTAGAACTAGGTGTCACAGGCGTTGTTAATGTAACGTTGCTATAGAATAAATCTACATATTTAGCGTAAGGCATTGGTGCATAATAATGAGTAGATGTAGTTGCGACGCAGCTGTAATTAGTTTGAGCAGCAGACACATCATACTTATAAGCTTTTGGTGTTCCACTATCTGAAACCTCGACTGCATTTTCTATTACACAGTCACTATAGTATAAATCATTAGAATTAACCCAAGCACAAACAGCGTCGGCATTTACAGCTGCTTCTTGAGTTATTAATTCAGTAGCACAAACAGCGTACTCACCTACTTCATCAAAAGCAAAAGCTCCAGAAGCTTGTTTACCTACTGCATCAGAAGCATTAAAAGTATTATTTACTAAATTACCTGGAAAACCTGGCGCTCCCATATCAAAATTATTTACATCTGGAATTATATTCCAAGTATTAGTTCCATTAGGATCTCTATAAAAAACTTTCCATATTACACTACTTTGTGTTCTTGGACTTAAACCAGTGTTATTTGTAAAAGCTTGTTGTATAATACATTGAAACACTACAGTACCTTTAGATAATGCGTTACCTATTTTAAATCCACCACCTTGAGAAAAACCTGATTGAGCAGCTGTGGGTGTTATAGGTAGATCACTTGAAGATAAAGTACTGTCGCTTAAATACCAAACGCCGGAAACAGGAGTTTGATTTATTGGAGCGGACAATTGATTATTTGCTGCATTACCAGCGCTACCAACCGCTCTACATGTTGATTTAGCACTTGAATTAATAGTATTAGCACCAACAGTTACTTTTTGTGTTTTAGATATATTTAAACTACCTGTTTGCGCAATACCATTTAACACGGCATCTTCTATTTTTAAAGTTAAATTATAAACACCTATAGGTGTAGACGCTGATTTTGTTATTACACCTGTTGTACTTGCTATAGTAAAATAATTACCAGTGTTTCCACTTGTTATACTATATTTTAAACCTGCTATACTATTACTATTAGAACCGTTGTTACCATTTCTTGTTACTACAGCTGTAGCAGTTACGCTAACCGTTACATCTGGTAAACTTGCACCAGCTGTAAACTCAGGAGCAATATTAGTTAAAGACCCTATGGATGTTGTAGTACTAACATCTCCAGTAGCATCTACCCTCCATGTTAATTGTATAGTGTATACTTCTTTTGTTGCACCATCGCTTCCAAAAATAAATGAATTAGTATTTGTTTGTAATTTATATCCTGTGTTTGAAGTTACAATTTTAAAATCTCCTGAAGGATTATTAATATCTCCAGAAGCTCTTTGAACACCAGAGCCATCTACTACTGTTATTTGTGGATAACCAGTAGATATTGCTGTATTATTAAAAGGACTTCCTTGATTGTTTTGTGGTCTAAACTCAGCTGTTACATCAGTATTTGCAGCCATGTTTTCATTTTGAGAATAAGATAATGATTCTAAACCAGCTACCCCATCAAATCCAGTTTCAACATCAGCGTTTAAATCTGCAATTAAACCAGAAGTAGATGTTTCATAAAATAATTGTAAAACTGAATCTACGGGTTCTGTTTCATATATTGCTAAACAAGGTACCATACTATTTGCTGTATTATCAGAAACAGCTCCTATATCTGCAGAAGTAGATAATCTTGCAATTAATGGGTTAGAATCTAATTGATACATGCTAGCTTGGCCGGTAGTAGATAAACTAGAGTAAAGAGAGGTATTAGTACCATCTCCTAATAAATCATAAGCCATATTAGCATCACTACCTGCTGCAATTGTTATTGCTGTATCAGATTTAATTCCTGGAAAATATTGGATATTAGAAGCTGAATTAGCTACCATGGTGTTTTGTACTCTACCAAATAATCTTACAGAGCTTCTAAATTGTTTTTGTTCTGGACCAACTTCTGATAAATCTCTAGGAATTTTATTTATATTATCATTTATAAGAACCATGTTAGATATAAATGATCCTGTTGGTGTTGTAGGAAAATCTACCTTTGGAGTTACACCTGTTTGATCAGGATAACCTTTTACAATACCAGGTAAATAAACATTATAATAATCTTGTTCTTGTTGTTTTACCACTATTTTATAGGAATACCAACCTAAAGGATTTGGTAAAGTATATGCAAATTTTGTATCTGGGGTGTTTAATATATTTCTTCCATATAAAAATTCATTAATTGGTTTTTTAGTATAAACTTCATAAACTGGAGCAGAAGAAGCATCAACTTCTACTACTTCAACGTAATCTGTATATTCTCCTCTTAAATATTCACCAACAGTTGGTACGTTTGTAGCACTACCTGTAAGTGTAAATTCATATTCAAAACCAGCTACATTTAAAATTGGTATTGTTACTGCTGTATTTAATTGAGCTACGGCTGATATATTAAAGCCATTGCCTTCTGGCACAGCATACAGTCCAGGTTCACCATCATTAACTGTATTGCTAGTTATACTTTCATTAACTAAAACTTTTAGCGCATCACCCCACCACTCTTTTAAGTTTTGTGTACTTGCTCTATATGGGTGGTATATGGTTGATCCACCAAACGCAATACTACCTGAGGTTTTATATGTATCATTAGATGATAAAATAACTGAAGATTGTCTACCATATTTATCAGATAATATAAAGCCAACTTGATAATTTCTATTTTGCTTTAAAGTATGATTAGGGTATTCTACCCAGTTAAAAAATTCTGTTACTGTTTCGCCTGTTGTAGGTGCGCTTTTTTCATTAGCACCTACTTGGTAATCAATAGAACTAGGTGGTGTATGTTGACTTTGAAAATTACCATACATCACCCTATTGCCTGAAACCTCTTGAGATAAAGCTTTTACAGGTACCTTATCATATACTCTTACTGTTTGTCTTTGTGGTAATGTTTTATAAGGTTTTGAAGAAATATAATTATATGTAAAAGTATCTGTATTTCCAGTAGCATTACCTATATTAATAGTATCTATAACTTTTACAACTTGTTGATCAGATTCTTTATATAATATATCTAAGTTAACTATTTTATATGTGTCAGAGTTTGCTATACCTAAATTATTTACAACGTCAGGTAAAGGTATAATTAAATCTATATCTTGAACTCCGTTTTCAAAAAACTCTACTACAGTACTAATATAAGCATCATTTTCATCTTTAGTTTTAGGACTTCCACCACCACTACCTAAAAAATATCCTTTTTGTTTTGGAATAAAAGTGGGTTGGCTAAATGGTGCCATTAAAGAATATTCTTTGTCATCAAACTGAAATCTATAACTAAATCTTACAAATTTATTTTCTAAATAATCTGGATCACCGGGCCAATTAGGAGTGCCAGGCATTTGAACATCATTAAAAAATGGAGATATATTTTCTCCTGTCATTGTTGTTTGTACGAAAATCAACGTATCACCAACTGCTACAGCTAAAGCTGGAGCAACATTAATAGTTATAGCAGTTCCACCTGCATTTGCTGTTACATAAATATATTCACCAGCTGTAATACCAGCTTGGCCATTTGCAGCTTTACTACTTACCAATAGCATGCCTGGTAATATATTAGCATTTGCTGCAGGTATATTAATAGTTGTTCCACTTGAAACCGCATCAGCTACAACCTCTACTTTTTTCATAACCTCTAAAGGTTGATAAGGATTATATTTTGCTACTGATATGTCGCTTTCTTGTGTATAATACCCTAGTGATTTAGTAACATTTATTTTTCTGGGTTGATTTAAATTATCAGTAAAAAATAATAAATTTTCCACTAAATTAATACCTGTAATTATATTGCTTTTATTAAAATTTAAAAAACTTCCTTGAACTAAAGGGCTAAAAATATTATTAAAATATTTATATATATAATGATAAGTGTTATTAGTTAAAAATAAATATATAGTACTGTTGTTGTCATCAGCAAAATAGCTTATAGCTTCTACATCAGTATTTAGTGAAAAAGTTAATACATCTAAATTATTTACTTGAACAGCTAAATTATTAATACACGTAAAATCTGTGCTATTATTTACAGTTTCTATTACACCAACCAACGATCCATCAGCTTTAGAAATAGTCATACCAGCTAATATTTTTTCATTTCCTGCGGTAATAGTTACATTTTTTTGGTTTGTAAGTTTTTGAGCATTTGAAACTTCATCATAAGTTATTGGAACTAAAACATTGCCTAATATATTTTCTAAAGCACCTATATCATCAGCTTCTGATTTACCTACAGATATATTCTGCGCATCACGATATTCACCATTAGGTATTAGTCTATCATCCAAGTCTTTATTCATCTTGGATCTTAAAAAACTATTTTTAATTTCAGCCATATTTAGTATTTAATCCATTTAGATTTATTCCTCATAACTTGAACTATTTCATCAAGCTTAATGTTAGATAATCTAATTTTAGCATTTCTTAATTTAGCACTTTTTTCTTTTTTAAATCTTTGTACAATGTATTCTTGTATACCACTACTTGTTGATAGTATAGAATATAACATGTGAGCATATAAAGCTTCTTCTGCCATTTTAGGTATTCTTAAATCTAATCCATAAGCATTACCATCTGATATATATTCTAGTACTATTAATCTATTTTTTAAATTACTTGAAAAAGCAAATAAACCTTTTCTATCATCTATAATAAACCAACCATTTTTTTGACTTGTTTCAGGGTTTAAGCCATATCTTTGACCTAAAGCTCCATCATAATAACTAGTCCAATAAACATCAGCAACACTATAGTCATTTAAAAATGCACCACTAATTTTTCTAGGATTATTATTATCCCATTTATTTGTTATTTGAGATGTACCATCTATGTTAGAGTTTACACTATCTTGTGTAGGTACACCTTCATTGTCTTGAGTTGGACTTGCGTAAGGTCTTAAAGTTAATTGATTTGCTGGAAATATAGTATGTTGCACTCCCATGTTATCACAATATGATAATCTTACATAATTAACATAGTCTTGTGGTATTATTAAGGAAAGATTTTCTGGAATTGTTAATTCTTGTGATCTTATACTTTTTAGTGTATCGTAGCTGAACTCTTGTAAACCTCGTTTAGCATGAAATATTACATCAGTTCTTTTTACACTAGGTATTAATTTACCTGGCCCTACATATGCTATTAAAAAATTATTAATAACATCATCTAATTTTGTGTATGAATAATCTCCATGTACACTCCATAGGGTGTCTTCATTTAATTGTATTTTTAAATAATTATTTAAAGTTAAGCTAGAGTTTACAGTAACTATATTGCCTGAAGCTGTCCAAGGACTTGCAAATTGAAAAGTTAATACATCTAAGTTACCAACTGCGTTTGCTAAATTTTCTTCACATGTAAAATCAGCATTACTGTTTAATGTTTTTATTACTCCAACTAATTTACCATCAGCTTTTAATATAGTCATACCTGCTAGTATGTTATTATTACCTGGGTTTATAGTTACGTTTTTTTGACCTGTTCCTTTAACAGCATTTGAAGTTCCTGAAACAGCTGTAGCACTTGGTTTTAGTTCAGTCCAAACATTAGCATCTGAGCTTGTAAATATTTTAAAATTATTTAAAAGATAATTATTGTTAGATGGATCTGAGCTACCAAATACTAGATTAGTATCAAAGGTGCTTGTAAAAGATTGACCAACGCCTGAACTATTTATAGTAAACTGCTGAGCACCAGCGTAATATTGTCTGTTAGTATCGGTGATTAAACCACCATTAGGTATTGGCATAATTTATTAGCTTTTTTGATTTATATTTTCTTGCTGTATTTGTGATGCAGCAACTTGTATTACCTCTTGATTTCTTATAACAAGACCTGCATATAGTAATATTCTAACTATTAATTCTACTTTTTCTGAAGGATGTAATTCAAAATTACAAGAAGACGTAGGTTGAAAAACGTATGGTGATCCAGGACTAAAAGACCAAATAGGTGGAATAGGTTTTCTTATATAGCTTACTGATAAATCACTAGTTATAGTAGTTGGATAAAGAGTAAGTTGATTGTTTTCATATATGTAAATAGGATTTACATTCGTGGGCTTTGTTAAATTAGAGCTTAGTAAATGATATAGTTCACCTCTATCAACTCTTTGAGCTTCTTCTGTATGTAAAGCACCTGTTTGGTATAATACTTGACCTAATCTATAAAAAATCTGTGGATAAAGGTTTATTATTATAAGCTGACCTCCAGCTGGTTGATTAACCAAGGTTAATGTTGCACCGCTTAAGCTATAATCTGTTGATGCTAATTCTATACCATTAACAAAAACATTAGTGATAGCGTTAGCATTAGATAAATTTAAAGCATCTCCAGTTAGAGTATATGTTAATTGAGGGTCAACAGCTGTAAACTGTTGTGTTGCGGAAGAAGTTCCTGAATATTGATTAGGTAAGTTAAAAACGTTACTTGAAGATACTGATGTAGCGTTTCCATAGTCTTTAAAAATAGCAATTTTTTCATCAAGATTTACAACTCTATCAGAATAATCTGCATTTGCTTGTGGCACACGTAGTTGTTGATTTAAACTTTCAAAATATGTTCCAAATATTTCTGATTGAGCTTGAGCACCTATTTTATTAAATTCCAAAGGCGTCATATAACCCCTTTGTTCTTTGTTTAGTATTAATAAAACGGTTTGATATACAGTATTTACGTTTATTGCCATTTTAATATTTTATGTAATAACAGCTGGGCCACCGAAGTGACCCGCTATTATAATTATAGTTACACGTTATTGTAACTTTTTATTTATAGTTTTGTAAACTTCTACTCCTTCGTCAGTTTTAAACCACGCAGCTAATGCTGAATATGGATTTTCATCAAAAGGAACAGTCATAAGCTTTCTATCATTTGATCCCCATAAAAATGTTCTTTGATCTTGTGATAGTTTAATTAAATTACTTTCAACAGCTTTAATACCTGTGTTTCTTAAACCAACATTTTCATCATTGGCTATTGCCATAAATGAATGAGGATTTTTCTTAGCCATTAAAAGTAAATCTCTTTTTATTTCTTTTGAACTCATGTTAGAAACAGAAGACCCTTTTTCTACTCTTAATATTGCTTCAGCATGATCAATATCTAACTGCTTAGCAAACATTAAAGCTTCTATTTCTGCGTGTATTTCATCAACTTCGTTTTCAGCAACTATATTTGCTTCAAACTCTTTATATGTTGACCCTAGTCTTGGGTGATATAAAGATAAAAGTTTTTGTAAGTTTTGTTGTTCTTTTGGTACGTTTAATACCCCGTCATCAAATACAATATGCCCCATTGTTGCTTCACCTTTTTGTTCATCTACAAATGGTGAATTTTGGTTACTTGCATATCTTAATTCTCTTTGTTCATTTTTTTCTGCATCAAACCACAGTAAAGGATACCTTGTAGAATGTCTTGATCCTAGTCTATATGTTAACGGAGACTGTTCGTGTAGTAAAAGATATGTTCTATCTTTTATTTCCCATTGAGGTTTTTTAACCTCTACTTTTTTTACTTGTACTGGTTCTTCAACCAATACTTCTTGTTTTTGTTTTGCCATGATATAATATAATATAATAATTTAATAAAATAAAAGGCTAGGCGCCGAAGCGCCTAACACTTTTAATAAGAATAATCTTAGTTTTGGAATAACACAAAGTTGTTCGCAGCTTGAGTTACTAGACATCTTTCAGATAACCAGTTAACTACCATCTCATCAACTTCAGAAGTGTAAGCACCACCAGCAGTACCAGTGATCCAGTTTTTATATCTTCTGTCGTCAGCTTGAGAAGCTCTATATCTTACGTGCAAGAAAGGTCTTCTAATGTTTGTACCAAGAATTTGGTCATAAACAGTTGAAGTTCCAGCAGGGATAAGAACACCATCGATATTATTTACCGCAACAGCGCCTCTTGTAGAAGCATCGTTTAAGTATTTCCATGAAGTTTTATAGAAGTCATAAGAACCTCTTCTAAAACCAGAGAAACCTAGATTTAAAGCCATGTCCTCAGAGTTTTCAAATAAACCATAAGCAACACCACCTAGACCACCTGCAGAAATTTGTCCTAACATGTCGTCAAATTCTAAATCCATATCTCTATTTAAGAAAAGCATGTTTTCTTCTATAGCACCTTGAGTATCAAGATTTTTAAGTACTGAGTCAAAGTCAGAGATACCAGTTGCACCAGCGAATCCGCTAAATACGTTACCTCTTGCAGAGATAGCAGCAAATAAACCTTCAGAACCGTGAGCGTTGATAGTAGCTGAAAATCCATTTGCAGCCATATTTCCTGCTGCAGCTTGCGCAGCAAAGCTCACACCACCAGCACCGGAAGCTAATTCACCTTCTACCATTGTCATTTCTAAATAGTCATCAAATCTTAGTCTTGTTTCAGACTCAGCTTTTAGATACCATAAGTATCCTGATGTACCATCTTCAGTAGCAACTTCTACCCAACCAATTTGAGCCATATCAGAACCATTGATAGCATATCTATCTCTGATGATGATTGGTTGATTAGAGTATTGTTGGAACTGAGGCTCTATTGATTTATCAGCGCCTGCAGTTAGTGATCCTTTTGGAAATAACGAACCATAAACAAATATTTTAAGGTTCGTAGCAGCAACACCACCCGTGAACAATCCGTTCCAGTTAGCAGCAGTAAAAGGATAAGCAGTTACATTAGTTGTATTACCAGCACCACCAGCAACACTACCAACAATACCTTTTAATGCTACACCCGAGTCAGGGTTCATAACAACAATAGTATCATTTGCAAAAATAGCGTTTTGAATAGTACCAGCATTTGTAGGTACATTAAATACAGCTGCAGCAGCTCCAGGTCCAGTTACGCCTGTGTAAGAGATGTGTAATCTGTTTTGCTCAGACCAGATAACCTGATCAGATGTCATTGGCATTTCAGCGCCAACCATTCTAA
>JAAHTH010001823.1_pt1 | contig 17423 bp, 18 predicted proteins | sample 6116091 | NCBI WGS metagenome assembly JAAHTH01 (sample SAMN13939990, study PRJNA603662) | sponge metagenome | isolation source: marine sponge | host: Mycale hentscheli | place: New Zealand | collected 2006 | reverse complement strand
ATATTTATTGGCGTATGCTGCTTTTGCAGCCGCGCCTTCAAAACGCATGATTATTGAGTCTCAGCATGCGCGTTGGTCTCATGCCATTGTGCCCTATATTATCGATGAAACAATGCCTCTTGAAAAACAGATAGAAATTTCAGAAGCAATCGTCCTCTGGGAAGCAGAAACAGTGGTTCGATTTTTAAAGTTAACGCCTGAGATGCTAGATAATTATCCTGACTATGTATTGTTTCAGCCTGCACCAGGAAAAACATGTGCGTCTTCGGTTGGCCGACAAGGTGGGATGCAATTGCTTCGTTTAGCGCCGCGCTGCCATACCTTTTTGATTGCACATGAAATAGGGCACTTGCTCGGGCTTTGGCATGAACAAACGCGCCTGGATAGAAATTTATATCTTGAAGTCAGATGGGAAAATATTGCTAAAATGCATGAGAAGAATTTTCAGCAACGGGCAGGCGAGGGGCATAATCAAGGTGCATATGATTATGACTCGATTATGCATTATTCAGAATATGCGTTTAGCCGAAATGGGCTGCCAACGCTTGTACCCCGGATTAAAGGCATTCATATTGGGCAACGTACGCATTTAAGTGCTGGGGATATTGCCTCGGTGAATGCTTTATATGTAAATGAAATAAAATAGGAGCAATGATGTCTAATCAAGTCAATCAAACGATTTATTTAAGCGATTATGTGGCACCCATTTTTAATATCACCACGGTAGATTTAGAAATTGATTTATTTGAAACACATGCTCTGATTAAAAATACCATGCAACTAAAGCGGATACAGTCAGGTGCACTCTGCCTTGATGGCGATGAGTTAACACTTGAAAGCATCGCATTAGATGGTAAAAAATTATCAGAAGCTGAGTATACGCTGCAATCAAAGCAATTGATTTTAAATCATACGCCTGATCAATTTCAGCTTGAAATTATCACACGTGTTTTCCCACAAAATAACACGGCTCTATCGGGTTTATATCGCTCGAACGGATTTTTTTGTACGCAATGTGAAGCGGAAGGGTTTCGGCGTATCACTTATTTTTTAGATAGGCCCGATGTACTTGCTGTATATACAACCCGTGTTTCAGCAGATAAAGCAAAATATCCTCTATTGCTTTCAAATGGTAATTTATTAGCCTCAGGGGAGGCCGAAGCAGGTCGACACTGGGCTTTATGGAAAGATCCCTTTAAAAAACCAGCTTATTTATTTGCATTGGTCGCAGGTGATTTAGCCTGTGTTCAAGGTACATTTGAGACCCTGTCAAAACGTGTGATTGATTTAAAATTGTATGTTGAGCCAGGACAAGAAGATAAGGCCTTGCATGCATTGGCTTCATTGAAAGCCGCGATGGCTTGGGATGAGCGCGAGTATGGGCGTGAATATGATTTAGATATATATATGATTGTCGCCGTTAGTGAATTTAATATGGGGGCGATGGAGAACAAAGGCCTGAATATATTTAATGCAAAATATATTTTAGCAAGACCTGATACAGCGACGGACTATGATTATGCCGGCATAGAAAGCGTTGTTGCGCATGAATACTTTCATAATTGGACGGGTAATCGCGTGACTTGCCGAGATTGGTTTCAGTTGAGCCTTAAAGAAGGTTTAACGGTGTTTCGTGATCAAGAGTTCTCGCGTGATATGAATTCGCGGGATGTGAACCGTATTGAAGATGTGAAAGTATTGCGACAAGCTCAATTTCCTGAAGATGCAGGTCGAATGGCACACCCCGTCAGGCCTGATTCGTATCAAGAAATTAATAATTTTTATACCGCAACAGTATATAACAAAGGCGCCGAAGTGATTCGTATGTTGCATACTTTGCTTGGAAAAGCAGGATTTAGACGCGGCATGGATTTATATTTTGAGCGGCATGATGGTGAGGCTGTTACGATAGAAGATTTTGTGGCAGCAATGGCTGATTCAAATGAGAAAAAATTAGATCAATTTTTTCGATGGTATACGCAACCGGGAACACCGCGCGTTGAATTAGTAGAAAAAAAATATCAAGGCAACTGCTTGAGCTTAAAATTCAAACAAAGCGGTGTTGAAAAAACCTGCCCTATTCCCATTGAAATCGCTTTATTTGATGCGACAGGTCAAGCTATCGTGCTTGAAGAAACAGTGTTATTGCTTGAGAAAGCAGAGCAAGTGTTTCAATTTGATGATTTAAGTCAGCTCCCTCAGCATATATCTTTGTTGCGCGGTTTTTCTGCGCCCGTGATATTAGAAGACAATCAAACACAATCTGATTATTTGGGCATTTTACAAGTCGAAACCGATGGCTTTGCTAAGTGGGATGCAGCAATGCGGGTGGTGCGAGAGCAGGTGCTTAAAGGCGTGCTAGATATCCTGGTGATTGAAGCCTTTAAATTAGTATTGCTTGATGAGTCATTGGATGAAGCGCTTCGTGCGGTTATTCTAACGCCGCCAAGCTTTGAAGAGGTTGTGAGCGGATTATCTGATATTGATGTAACACACATTGAAAATGCGCGTGATGCGTACTGTATAGCTCTTGGAGAAGCGCTTTGGGATGTATTTCAGGCGATGTATACTAAGCTTTGGGATAGAGAAGATCATGCCATGCAGGGGGATGCGTATGCGCGGCGGCGTCTCCGTAATATTTGTTTGTTTTTTATGATGAAAGCAAGACCACTTGATGCGCGTGCCGTGTGTGATGCACAATTTCAAGCAGCAAAAACCATGACGGACCAAATCGCGAGTTTTAATTTGTTAGTGAATCATCCCGATGCAGCTTGTCGCACGGCGGCAATCGATGCATTTTATGCTGATTGGAAAACAGATGATTTGGTGTTAGATAAATGGCTTGCGTTACAAGCGAGCGCATCTCCTGAGGGCGCTCTAGCACGTGTTGAGGCACTGCTTTTGCATGAAGCATTTGATTTAAAAAATCCAAACAAAGTGCGAGCAGTTATTGGTGCTTTTTGTCAAAATAATCCGAGATATTTCCATGCAGAAGATGGCAGTGGCTATGCTTTTCTTGCAGATAAAATATTAGCGATCGATAGCTTGAATCCACAAATTGCAGCGCGTCTCGCAACGCCATTTACACGTTGGCAGCGATTGGATGCAACAAGACAATCGGCAATGCAGGCACAATTAAAGCGGTTGTCGGCTAAAACATTATCCGCAGATTTGCGGGAGCTTGTCGATAAAAGTGTATCGTGTTAGCGCGTTATGCGGTAATGGGTTCGCCGATTACACACAGTTTATCACCGATATTGCATCAGCAGTTTGCAAAAAAAATGGGGATAGCACTGGCCTATGATGCTATTTTGTTGGATGAGCTTGGTTTTGAGCAGCAAGTAGAGGCTTTTTTTTCTGCCGGTGGATATGGCTTAAATATTACAGCGCCGGGTAAATTACGTGCGTTTAATTTAGCAGAGATAAAAACCAGTCGTTGTTTGAAGGCGGGTGCTGCAAATATGCTTTGGGTCGATGTACATCAGCGTTTATGTGCAGATAATACAGATGGGGTCGGTTTTTTAATGGATTTAAAGCAGCGTGTCTCACTTCGAGGTGCGCGTATTTTATGTTTGGGTGCCGGTGGCGCTGCACGTGCTATATTGCATGTGCTATTGGCCGAAAAGCCTCAAAGCATCAGTATTTATAATCGTACGGCCTCACGTGCACAGGCATGGATTAACACAGTACAAGATCATCGCGTGCAGTATGTTTCGTGTCCGAGACACCCCGAAACATATGATGTAGTGATAAATACAACCGGTTTAATTCATCCAAATCATCCAGCGTTTTTAGCCAATCAACCATTTTGTTATGATTTAAGTTACGATGAATCAGGTTTAACGCCTTTTGTTGCATGGGCACGTCACCTTGGTTGTGAGGCGGTTGATGGATTTGGTATGTTAACGCAACAAGCGGGTGAAGCTTTTTGGGTTTGGCATGGCGTGCGGCCTGCTCTTTAACGAAACAAAGGCTGTAGCGCTGCTTCTTGGGCCAGTGTGTCTTCGTAACCCAGTTTAATTAAATCGCGAGTGAACTCTTTTTCGAATAAAAGAAAACTTAATAAATCACCCGAGTGCTGTTGTGCGCCAAGGCAATTCAAGCACATGCGTAAAAAGCTTGGCATGCTGTGGTATTTGTTTTGCGCGAGTTTGGCAACATCCATGCTTGGTCTTAGGCAAAACATATCAATAGGCCGCCAAGGTGAATGTCGTTTTTTCCAAATAGAAAGCAAATGCGCAATGTCGTTCATACGATTAACATTTTCAATGTCGCGATCAAGATTATCTAGAAATAAGCTGTTTAGCATATTACCTAATATGTGTGCGAATCCAATATCAGCCGTTTGAAGTTTTTCAGGTTGAATGGTCCCAGGTGTTGGGCGTGTCCCAACGATTAGAATTTTTTCGACATGAAATCGAATGGGGCCGCGTAACGGTGAAACCAATCCCATGCTACCATCACCGTAATGACGACCACGAATAGGAATGGCAGGGAAAAAAAGAGGCAGTGCACTAGATGAAAGAATATGCTCAGCGCGTAATGTTGTACGTTGACTGGTATGTCTTGGGTAAGACCAATCATCAAAATTGGGGGCATGATGTTCATAGAAAGAGATGGTTTGCTGTGTTTCGTAGCAATTACTAATGACTTCAAATGTTTTTAAAATGCTTTGTTCGATATTTTGATGAATTTTATCGAAATTAATATGATCTTGAAAAAAAAGCTGTAAAGGCGTTGTATCTAGCAAATAACCTGAGTTACGCGGTTTGAACATGAAACGACTCAAATTACGTAAGACCGATTTACTTAAAGCATAGTTGCTAGCATTATAAACTTGTTGGCAGTGAATGTTTTGCCATAAAGCTTCAAGTTTCTCGACACCTAAACCAAAGTCATCTGCATTTTCTGCAAGAATCGCAGCATTGACGCTGCCGATGCTGACACCACTAATCATGCTAAAGGGAGATTTTTTGGGTTGAAAAATTTGATGCAGGGCTTTGAGTACGCCTACCTGGTAGGCCCCTCTGGCACCACCGCCCGCTAAATAAAGTGCTGTTTCAGGCATATTACGCCGTTTATTTTCTTCGATAATACTAGGAACTATAGTTGAGCTTGTAGGGATATTTCAAGTGATTCACCAATTTAGTGTTGTTTTAACAAATGGGATGGTAATTTTACGTTGCGCGACAAGCGAGGCATGATCAAGCTGGTCGAGCAAATTGTGTAAATCATGCATATTCCGCGCGCTTCGATGAACTAAAAACTGTGCAACGCTCTGAGATAATTCAAAGCCTCGACGATTGGCTTCTAACGAAAGCGTTCGTGCTTTGTCTGCGTCACTCAGTTCTTCTACATGCATGATTAAACCTGAACTTAGACGTGATTGAAGGTCGGGCAATGCAATGTCGGTGTGTCGTGGAGACGTACGGCTCGCAATAATCAGCGTACTTTTCTCATCATCTCGAATACGGTTATATAGATGAAAAAGGGCTTCTTCCCAGTCAGGGAGGCCTGCAATAACATCGAGTTCATCAATGCAAAATAAGTTGTGCGTTTCTAATTCACTTAAAATGCTTGGATCCCATGTTTTTAAGGTATCTAAAGGCAGATAAATACTCGGTTGGTGCGGGCCAAGATGTTGGCAACAGGCTTGTAAAAGGTGTGACTTGCCAGCGCCCATTGCGCCCCATAGGTAAATAAAGCGTTCTCCTGTGTTGGATAACGCTGCGTAGAGTTCTTTTTGGAGCTGTACGTTTTCACCCCAGCAGTAGTCTTTAAAAGTGGCTTCATCATTGCGTTGAATGGCTAAAGCGAGTTGATGGTTCATTGGGGTACAGGGGTGCTATCATATGCTTTTTTCGCACCTGTCCAAACATAGTCAATATAGGTTGCACTGGTTGTGATGGCTGTGAGTGCAATGAGTAAATACGTTAAGTTCGGCGTATTTTTTCCGAAAGCAAGCTCAATGAGACAAAAAATAATAAGCGCTAGCTGTAGGCAGGTATTAATTTTACTCAGCCAAGTGGGTTTAAAGTCTAGTCGTTTCGGAATAAAGCGCTGCCATGCCATGACACCTAGAGAGATGGTTAAGTCACGAAAAAAAACGAGGCTAACCAGCCACCAAGGTAATTGTCCGATGAGTGCAAGCGAGATAAAACTAGAAGCAATGAGCAGCTTATCTGCAACAGGGTCGATAAATGAGCCGAATCGTGTTTGCCAGTTAAAGAGTCTAGCAAGCCAGCCATCTAGACCATCGGTGATGCCTGCGAAAATAAAAATATACAATGCCGCAGTATATTGCTCATCGTGCAGATATATTAAAAAAGGTGCAATCAATAAGAGTCGCGTCAAGCTGAATGCATTAGGTAAATATTTCAGCATAGTCTGGTTAATCAAAAAGACAAATAAAATAGAGGTAGATTGTATCTAAAGTAAACGGGATTGTCACGCCATAAAACGAACTTAAAGTGAACCAGAACCCGTGTTTTATCAGTGGGTCCTGGTGCATTTATTTTTAAATATTACTGTCAATAAAAGCTGTGAGTTGAGATTTAGAAAGTAATCCCATTTTTGTTGCTTTGACTTGTCCATTTTTTATTAATAATAAAGTTGGAATGCTCATAACGCCATATTTTGATGGTGTTTGAGGATTATCGTCGATATTGATTTTTGCAAAAGTTACTTTGTCGTGATGATTTTCAGCTGCTTCTTCAAAAATAGGAGCGAGTGCTCGGCAAGGCCCGCACCATTCTGCCCAAAAATCAATAATGACAGGCTGTGTTGCTGTGAGTACTTCTGCTGCAAACCTTTCGTCAGTAACTTGGTTCACGTGCTTGCTCATGAATAAACCTCAGTTGGTTGAATAACGCTGACTCAATGATTAACGACAATGATTCGTTAGTTGAGTCAGCCCCATTATAGATCACCTAGAAACGCTTGCAAGACGCTAAGTGCAGTTAATGTTGCTGTTTCGGTTCGTAAAATACGAGGGCCGAGTGATATACCTTGAAATTCTAATGCACGTGCCTCGGAGATTTCCTGCGGATGCAAGCCACCTTCAGGCCCAATTAATAAGCTAATTTCATCTGGTCTATCGGATGTAGCAAAGTCGCGCCAACTGGTATCAGCCTTTGGGTCTAATAAGTATTTATGCGGTGAAATATTATTTTTTAAATAGCTATCTAAACTGCAAGGTGGGTGGATAGTCGGCAGCCTATTACGCCCAGACTGCTCACATGCGCCAATGGCAATGCTCTCCCATTGCGCGTGCTTTTTGCTGAGTTGTTTCGCATTATGCTTGATTGAACAATGTGTAGTAATGAGTGGGGTAATACTGGCAACACCCAGCTCAACCGCTTTTTGAATAATAAAGGGCATATGTTCTTTTTTGGCAATGCCTTGGGCAAGATGAATGACACAAGGCGATTCGCGGTTGACAGGTTGCACGCCTTCAATGCGAACGGTGACCAGGTGTTTTTTTATGGTTATAATACGCGCACAATATTCCTGATGATCACCACAAAACAAAGTCAATGACTCACTTTTAGGCATACGCAGCACACGAAAAACATGGTGGCTTGCAGGCTCTGAAAGTAAAACCAAATCATGTAATTTATAGGTACCAGATTGATAAATACGAACTGTTCGCATGGCATCACTCGTTATAAGATTTAAGTCAGTGCTTTTAACAGTGTATACCAAGTTCTTCCAATCCGTTATCCTATTGGGCTTAATTATTGCGCTTAATTTTATATTGAGATGAGTTAAATTAAACAGGATTGATTAAATCATGACTAAAAAACGTATTGAAACTGACAGCATGGGTGAGATTGCTGTATCTGCTGATAAATATTGGGGCGCGCAAACTGAGCGGTCGTTACATCATTTTAATATTGGTAAAGATTTAATTCCTATTGAGGTCGTGCATGCATTTGGTGTTTTAAAAAAGGCAGCTGCCCTGACGAATCATGAATTAGGCAATTTAGATGCGGCCAAGCAGACATTGATTGTTGAAGCGGCAACAGAAGTCCTGGAAGGTCAATTAGATGCTCACTTTCCATTGCATGTATGGCAAACAGGCAGTGGGACGCAATCCAATATGAATGCAAACGAAGTCATTTCGAATCGTGCCATCGAAATCGCTGGCGGTGTCCTCGGCAGTAAAGTGCCTGTTCATCCGAACGATGATGTGAATCGTTCACAGTCTTCAAACGACACCTTTCCAACCGCGATGCATATTGCAGCAGCATCAGCAGTGCATCAGCAGCTTTTACCCGCATTGAAAAGTTTACGTGATGGATTGGCTGAAAAAATGGCAGATTTTAAAAATATTATTAAAATTGGCCGAACACATTTGCAAGATGCAGTGCCTTTAACGCTTGGGCAAGAATTTTCAGGTTATGTCGCGCAATTGGATGCATGTATTGCGCGTGTTGAGGCGGTCTTGCCAGAAGTGTATGCCTTAGCGCTAGGGGGCACAGCCGTTGGAACGGGATTAAATACCCATCCTCAATTTGCTGAAAAAGTTGCAGCACATATAGCTGATATTACGAAGCTTCCTTTTGTTTCGGCACCGAATAAATTTGAAGCTTTAGCCTCTCATGAGCCTTTGGTGATGTTGCACAGTGTGTTAAAAACATTAAGCTGCGCTTTAATGAAAATTGCGAATGATATTCGATGGTTAGCTTCAGGCCCAAGGTGTGGTATAGGTGAGCTACAGTTGCCTGAAAATGAACCTGGCTCTTCTATTATGCCAGGTAAAGTTAATCCAACACAGGCCGAAGCCATGACCATGGTATGCACACAGATTATGGGCAATGACGTCGCGGTAACGGTTGCGGCAAGCCAGGGCAATTTTGAGCTTAATGTTTTTAAACCCGTGATTATTTTTAATGTTTTACACTCCATTCGGTTGCTAACGGATACTTGTCATAGCTTTCAAGTATTTTGTGTTGATGGTCTGAAAGCAAATCAAAGTGTGATTGCAGGTTATTTAGAGCGTTCTTTGATGCTAGTCACAGCATTAAATCAACATGTTGGTTATGATAAAGCGGCTAAAATCGCAAAAATAGCACATGAAAAAGATTTATCACTGGAGGAAGCGGCGATTCAACTGGGTTATTTGACCAGCGAAGAATTCAAAAAATATGTGCAGCCGGCCAATATGATAGCACCCAAGGCGTAACGGCACACAAGAACAGTTGACAATCATAAGACAGATACGGTAATTTAGCCCCGATTGCCGAGGTGGTGGAATTGGTAGACACGCTAGCTTCAGGTGCTAGTGGGGGCAACCCCGTGGAGGTTCGAGTCCTCTTCTCGGTACCAACTTGTTTTATATCACGCTTCAATTAAGAAGATGTTTCTTTGGCCTGCATGGCATAGAAATTTTTGAGTTCAAAATCGACATAGTTCTCAAGTGAACGCTTAATTTCATGTTCGGCACCTAGATGCGATTCATCCTCGGCATGTAAATGCGTTTGTGTAAACCACGTGGGCGAATTTAATAAATAGATGGCATTGCCGTGTGCTTCATATACGCAAGGCTCATCGGGGGATAAAGCACAGCTGACTTCGCTGACAGTGTATGACAGTTTAAATCCTTTATAAATATATTCAATCACCGTGATGTTGCTCCTACAACGTCTAAACCGCAAAAGGGTCTTCCATTTCGACTTTTGTAACATGGTTATCGTTGCTTTGCAAAAAAGTATATTTGATGTTTGTCAAGCTGAGAGTTTTTTTTAAGAAGTGATTTAAATTTTATACGTGGTTGGTTATACTTCAGCCTAAGCTTTTTTTTGAGGGCTATTTTGAGATGATGGGAAATTTGTTCAACATGTTTGGCCCTTCGCCAATCAAGCCTATTGAGCAACATATGTATCAAGTGTACCAATGCGCTAAATTATTACTCCCTTTTTTTCATGCTGTATGGGAAAGAAAGTGGGATGAAGCGCTTGATTTACATGCAAATATCTCAAAACTAGAGAAAGAAGCTGATTTAATCAAACGTGATTTACGTTTGCACTTACCAACTGGATTATTTCTTCCTGTGGGTCGCACGGATGTATTAGAGCTTTTAAGCGTTCAAGATAGAATCGCAAATAAGGCACAAGATATATCCGGACTGATTGTCAGCCGTCGCATGCATATTCCTGAGGCATTATCGACGTTATTAATTCCTTTTTTACAATGTTCCTTGAATGCGGCAAAGCAGGCATGTAAGGCGATTAATGAGCTTGATCAATTGCTCGAAAGTGGATTTCGTGGCAGCGAAGTAACAGTTGTTGAAGAAATGATTGTGACTTTGGATGAAATCGAGCATGATAGCGATGATAAATTGGCGGAGATTCGTCACCGTATTTTTGATATTGAAGAGACGCTACCGGCATTGGAAGTGATGTTTCTCTATAAATTGGTTCAATGGATTGGGGACTTGGCTGATCACGCACAAACAGTGGGTGGACGGCTGCAAATTTTGATTGCTCGGTAATTTATTCTATGGACGCATCTGTTCTCTATTTTTCTCTGGCTATTTTTCTTTGTTTCATGATGACGTGGGGCGTTGGGGCTAACGATCTTGCGAATGTCATGAGTACCACGATGGGTTCAAAAGCCATTACGGTCAAACAAGCGCTTTGTGTGGCTGTTATTTTTGAGTTTGCAGGTGCCTTTCTTGGGGGGACGGATGTAACAGAAACACTGCGGGATGGCATTATTGATGTGCAATTACTCTCAGATAATCCTTTGGTACTCATCCAAGGCATGCTGGCTGTTTTAACAGCCTGCACGATTTGGATGCATCTGGCTAGTTTTATTGGCGTGCCTGTCTCAATTACCAATGCATTGGTGGGTTCAATGGTTGGTTTTGGGTGGCTTGTACTGGGTACTGAAGCGGTGCACTGGGAACAAGTATCCCATATTGCAGTGGGTTGGATAACATCACCCCTGATTGCAGGTACCACAGCTTTCGCTTTATTTTTAAGTATTCAACAGACCATTTTTGCTAAACCTGATTTATTAGAGCGTGCCAAAAAATTTGTTCCTATTTATTTATTTTTAGTGGGTTCAATCTTGTCGTTTATTACGGTCTTTAAAGGCTTGTCTCACTTTGAAATTGAGTTAAATTTCAAACAAAGTTTATGGGTAACGCTCGGTACAAGTGTCGTGATTACGTTACTTGGGATGTTTGTCATTCGTCGAATTCCTGAGAAACCGAATTTACGACGTCGTGAGCGTTTTTTACAGGTTGAAAAATATTTTGCAGTCTTAATGGCAATGACCGCATGTGCTATGGTTTTCGCGCATGGTGCAAATGATGTTGCGTTGGCTGTGGCGCCTATGAGTATGGTCTATAGCTTAATTACACATGTGGGGGAGCCCTTGCGTGCAACAGGCTATCCGTCATGGATAGTTTTATTAGGGGTTGTTGGGGTTGTGGTTGGTTTTTTAGTACAAGGTCGCCGCGTGATTGAAACCGTGGGTAGCTCTATTACCGCATTGACACCTAGTCGCGCTTTTGCAGCGACCCTTTCCGCTGCCACGACCGTTGTGGTTGCAACCAGCATGGGTATTCCCGTATCGGCCACACAAACTCTTGTTGGCTCTGTTCTTGGGGTGGGACTTGCCCGTGGTATTGGTGCTTTGAACCTCATTGTGATTCGTAATATTTTTACCTCTTGGATTTTAACGCTTCCCGCAGCATCTATCTTGACCATACTGGCCTATAAGTTAATTAAATATGTTCTGACTTGAGTCATACTGATAACAACTTGACTATTATTTTTTTGTTCTATACCTTTAATGTGTATTTAATACTTTTATCTATGGGGAGAACAAAATGGTTGATCCAATTGATAGAAAAGCGGCAAGGCTTAAAGGTGTAGAAGATATTGCAGAACAACTAAAGGACTTAACGGCGGCTTTTCATCAAACGTGTTCGGAGGTTGTCGAGGATGAGGCGTATTTAACAGCTTTCATAAATGTAGTATATGAAGACATAGAAAGAGAGACTGGCATTCAATTGCCCCTATTGATGTCTAGTGTAAGCTTTGAAATGACTCCTGCTGAAAGGGCAACAATATCTGAGAAGAAAGAAAAGTTTGAGAGAGAGCTTGGGGTTTTATTGAGTGAATTTAAAGAAAAATATCTAGATAAACTTCATTCTTTTAAGAATAGAGAAGAATTACTTAACCTAGTGACATCTATTACAGGCATAAAGGTGCTTGATTTTGAATCAGAGCGAATGACTGAACAAGAAGAAACTAAAGCTGCGGAAGAGGCACTTGCCCCAGTACTGGATGAAGAGGCCGTCAAAGGGATTGTTGATATGATAAAAGATCTTTTTGTGGGTATCGTAAATGCAATAAAAGCGCTTTGTGGACAATCAAATCACCCTGTGAGTGGTCAGAGTATGTTCCAAGCGGAACACGATGCTGAAGGGTACGATGGTGAATCTGAAGATGAGCTTGATGAGGATGTAGATAATAGACCTTAACCGCGCTAAATACGTTTTACCACTGAAGCTGTCATACGAGACACACAGGTGGGTTTACCGGCGTCGTTGTAGAGTTCGACGAGCCAAACCTGTGTGGTTCGACCCAAGTGAATGGGGCGTGTTGTCGCAGTAATGAGCCCTTCTTTAACAGGCCTTAAATGGTTGGCATTAATCTCAAGGCCAACACAATACGATAGGCTTTGATCAACCACTGCATTTGCAGCCGTACTTGCAAGTGTTTCAGCCAATACGACATTTGCACCACCATGAACAATGCCAAGCGGTTGTTTTGTGCGAGCAGTCGCAGGCATGGTGGCTGTTAGTGTATCATCAGTGATTGTTGTAAATTGAATATCAAGCCACGCTGCGAGGGTATTTTCGCTGCGCTTGTTCAAGCTATCTTGTGTAATCGGTTGAAACCAAATGCTCATGTTATTTTTTTGTCGCGTTGCTTAAAAATTTTATTATGCTTTGCTTTTTCTTGTTGTTGTGAAGCGCTTGGGGCATGCTTTGCGTCAAAGGCACGTAAAAATTTATCATAAGGGCTGACATAGGCTTTATCGATGTCTGGTGGTTTACTCATGTTGATTTCTCGGTTATTTATTTGAGTTAAATTTAATTCGTGTTTATCAAGCTAGAAATTTTACCTAATTTTGGATAAAGTTGCTATTTATATAAAGGATTTATTGGTCATGGTAAAAAAAGCAGAATTACATGTTCATCTAGAAGGTACAATAAGCCCTGATTTGGCACGTCAGCTTGCCAAACGCAATCAGCTGAATTTACCGGATGGTTTAATAGCGAGTGACAACACAAAATATTTATTTAATGATTTTTTACATTTTTTAAATGTCTATGACACGGTGGCGGATTTAATTTGTGTTCCGCAAGATTATTATGATTTAACGTTTGATTATTTGGCGCGGAATGCAGCGGATGATGTGATTTATGTCGAGATGATGTATTCACCCGAGCATGCAGAAAAAGTGTCTGGTATTCCTTCTCGGGAGCATTTAGCGGCCATTGGGCAGGCCATTGAAGATGCTGAAGCGAAGCATCATATTACGGGTCGCATTCTAATGACGGGTGTTCGACATTTTGGTGCAGAGTCAGTCATCAAAGTGGCAGAAGAGGCGGTAAAATCAAGCTCGCCCTATATCGTTGGGCTTGGGCTTGGTGGTGATGAAGCAGGTTTTCCACCTAAATTATTTGAAAAAGCGTATCATATTGCAGCAGAGGCAGGGCTTGGTTGCACGGTGCATACAGGTGAGTTTGCTGATGAAAAAGGCATGATGGAGGCGCTTGAATATTTGCCCATTCAACGGGTTGGTCATGGGGTATATGCTTTGCATTCAACCGCACTGACAGCACTGATGAAAGAGAGACAGATTGCGATTGAGTCCTGTCCATCTAGTAATGTATGTTTAGGATTGTTTGATGATTTATCAGCGCATCCCTTTCCTCAATTGTTAGAAGCAGGATTGCAAGTGAGTTTAAATTCGGATGATCCGCCATTTTTTGATACTTCTGTTGCTCGAGAATATGCACGGGTGCAGGCTGCATATCAATATGATGAGGCACAAATGAAAGCGATTACATTGATGGCTTTGAATGCCGCTTTTGTCGATGATGAGACGAAAACAAGATTAAAAGAACGCGTTTGAAGCAGCATGAGAGGTAGAGGCACTATTGTCTGTATCTGCGTTTTCGTCAGAGAAGTATTCGGTATCAGAGATCGATTCATGTATCGTATGGCGTGATGATTGTTGCGTGAATACAGGGGCTGAGCGGATGCGCCTTATTTCTTCTGCGCTTGAGGCGGCAAAAAGCGTCTGTGGTACTTGGCTTGGTCTTTGTTCAAAACTTGATAAGTTTTCCAGTGATTCTTCTTCTAGCTTTCTTTGTAAGTGCTCAGCATCTTTTCTGTGAATGCGGTTTAGCATCGCGCTTTTTGTGAATCCGACAAGGTTAATAAATATAATGGAGCTGATCATGGTGAAAAAGCTCGGAGGCAAGAGCGCCCAAAGAATGACATTGACAGAAATTAAGATGGATGCAATCAGGTTCACCGTAATGGTTTGCTTGGTGCGACCAAGGCGTGCTTCTTGTCGAATAAAATCGAGCTTGATTTCAAGTGGTTCGGTTTCTGCTGGTTGGTGACCGAGCTCTTTTAATTGATAAAAATTAAAGAGGCCATCAACAACACCAATAAAGCTTGAGGCAATAAAAAATACCACGGCTAGAGGCGTAAAGACACCATTGGCCGCATAGCATAAATAATAAGATGTTAGGCTAAATATGGGAGGCAAGACGGCAGCAGCCCATTTTTGCAAGCGTTTTTCAGGCGATCGAAAAGTATCATTAAAAATACTGTGGTATGTGCGTAAAGGAATGCAAATTGCATTATAAATAATCAAGAGCAAGGGTATGTTTCTTAAAACAGAAAACGTGGTTTGTAAAAAGCTCGTGATAATGGGCATGAGCTCAATAACAAGCGTTTCAAGCGCACGCATGTGCTCTGGAATGAGGGTTAAATAAATACCACTTATGGCGGTTCCTAAGGTGAGAAACACGAGGGTCATGGCCCAACTTTGCTGTGGTGTAATATGTTTAATCAGATGATGAAAATCTTCGAGGTGCCGATGGCCATAGTTTTTTTGAGAGAAAGTTTTGACCCAGCCAAATAAGTTGTCGGTTTGATTAAAGGTTTCGGAGATACATAATAATTGGGTGAGTCGTGCAAGTTCTGTTTCTGATACAGCTGCTTCGTTATACAGGGCTAAGGCACTTTTTCCGCCATCTTTTTCATGGTCACACATTTTTTGAAGTCTTGCATGTAAGATACCTCGCTCTTCACCCATTAGGTGGTCTTCTAAAATTTTAAATAAGGTATCATTGTGTATGGCCATGAGAACTCCGATGTTCGATTAAGCGGAGTTAGTGTAACTATTATGAGCATAAAAGACAATCATGCGAAGAGAATTATAGCAGGGTGTTTTAAGTTAGGCTGCTGAGACGCAAGCAAACCTTGGCTCGCTTGGCATGTCCATTGCTATCAACGGTGAAACGGGCTTGAAAAAAGTAGAGGTGCTGCATTCTGAAACTTGATACGGCACATCAGGTGTATCAAGCTCTGTATCCATCGGATTATCGTCTTTTTCGTGGGATGCTTGTACGGCATTGAGGTTAATTTGAAGTGCTTTAGCACTTTCAGTATGGATATATGTGTGTATCTTATCTTTTACGAAATTAATGATCTGCATACAAATAGGAATGCTGATCGAGAGGAGCGTCGTGGGTGGAAAAACGCGTAAGAAAATGGCGAGCCCAGAGACTAAAACAGCGACAGATAAATTAGCGACAGTGCTTTTTATAGTGCGATCAAAACGGTCTTGTTGCCGAATATAGTTGAGCTTTTCACCTTCACTGGCTGTCTTCAGAGGGTCTGTTATTTTTGGAGGCAGATGGTAAAAGTTCCATGTGCTATTCACAACACTCACAAGGCTTGATGTAATGAGAAAGGCCGTTGAAAGGGTCGTGGAGATGCCTTGTTGAGCAATACATAATGCATAAGCGGTTAAACTTAATGCTGGGCGTAGTGTTCCTGCTGTCCACCTTTGGAAGCGCTTGGCGGGTGTCATAAAAGTATCGTTATAAATGGTCTGATATGTTTGATTTAGAATATAGCAGCAATTCGTGACTAATGCGATCAATGGCAGTTCTCGTAAAGTCGTCGCGATAGTACTTAAAGCACCCGGCATCTTGGTTTTAAGATCTGGAATAAACGATTCAAGGGCCTGTAGACATTTCAGCGATAGATTGATGAGCGTACTGATTAATGCGACCTTTTTTATAACAGACATACTGTCTTGTGTTGTTTTTATTTTTTTAATGAAGTAATGAAAATCTTGAAGGTGCCCATATCCGGCATTTTCTTGAGTAAGTTTTTCAATCCAGCCGAGTAAGGTTTTTGGCGGGTTGGCTGTGTCTGAAAGATGAAGTAATTCAGTCAGTTTTTTTTGATTGATGTAGGATAGCCCGGCTTCGCTATACAGTGCCATCGCACTTGTGCCGTTTTCATGCTCACAAAGCATTTCTAATGTTATTTTTAAGCCGGCACTCTTTGCGCCAGTTAGGTGAGCTTCTAAAATTTCAAATAGGACGTCATCGAGTCTTTCGCGCTTAATAGCTGCTTCAGGTGTAGCATGATATGTTGCTTGATACATACAGACCCTATTTAAAAATAAAATAATAGGCGAATTGTATACTTAAAAACACATTGTGTCAAATGCGATCACATAATTTGTTTCGAATGACTCATGGTGGCAAATTTATTGATCTTTCTCGCGTAGCTCAAACCAAACGGCATTGACAATAGCCAGTGTGCAGGCAAGACCTGTACCTAAAATCCAAGAAAAATACCACATGGGCGCTCCTATCTGTTTGATTAAGCCGAATAATTAATAAGATTGGGGGTTATTTTTAATACTAGACTCAGTCACTTTGCCACGTAGGACTCGATAGGCCCAAGCGGTATAAGCAATAATGAGTGGGAAGAAAATGAGGGTTGCAATGAGCATGATAAATAAAGTGAGCTGGCTCGATGAGCTATCCCAAAGCATTAAACTTTGGCTTGGATGCGATGAGGATGGCAAAATAAAAGGGAACATGGCAAGTCCTACGGTACTAATCATTGCAATTAAGCTCATGGCACTGCAAACAAAAGCAATCGGTGCCGAGCGCTTCACAAAAAAGCTTGCAAGCAGTGGCATACATAATCCTAAGATCGGTGCTGTGATGAGCCAAGGGTAGGTGGCGTAATTTGAAAACCATGCATGTGGCTCACTGAGTACAGATTTATACAGGGGGTTAGAGGGGCCATCATGCGGCATGGCTTGTTGGAGTGTGTAACCCGTTTTAAAAT
>JAAHTH010001822.1_pt1 | contig 17428 bp, 37 predicted proteins | sample 6116091 | NCBI WGS metagenome assembly JAAHTH01 (sample SAMN13939990, study PRJNA603662) | sponge metagenome | isolation source: marine sponge | host: Mycale hentscheli | place: New Zealand | collected 2006 | reverse complement strand
TGATCCATCACCCATATATTTTCTTTTATCATTTTTTGGGCATGTAAGATTTCTGCTTGGTACTCATTCCAATCTTCTTCAGCTGTGATCTGATCTTTTAAATCTTTAGCTATTTTAAGAGCTTCATCAACTGCATATTGCCCAACATCACAACCTGCAGTCTTTTTAGATTTAGGCTCTACTAGTCTTAATTCGGATCCTATAAATTCTGCAATAAGTTTTGAGCTAGCATAAATTTCTTTTACTGCTTTTCTTTCTGGCATTAAGCTATTTTCACTTTCCATAATTTTTGCTATGTATGCTTTTGGGTACTCAACATCATACTCTGTTTCTTTCCCATTCATATATACTACTTTTACTTTTACCATATCTTATAAATTTATTTTTGCATAATTTTGTACTTTCTTCCAATAGTGAGAAGTTGCAGGTTTTTTAAATCCTTTAGGACCGCCATTCCAATTCCTGGCCATCTTTTCAAATGAACTATCAAGATGGTATGCATCTGCCCATATGTTAAACATTTCAATTGACTTGTCACCATTCCTTCTATCACTATTTTTAAATCTTTTATCTAGGCCTCGTTTTCGTAGTATGCGATTTACCTCTCTAACCATGATCGGTCTAATTTGTAAAAGACCTACTGATGGTGAACCTAAATTAAGATCCCCAATTATTGCAGGATTGCCACCGCTTTCAACAAATGCCATAGCCTCTATTAATTCTTCTCGGTTATCTATCTTTCCGTTTATAAGGTTAACTTCTTCCTCTATAATTTCAATTATAAGATTATCTTTAACTTCTATAACCTCATGTTGCATACTTGTAGAACCTGTCATTGTAAGCAAGAACGTTGATATTAGTAAAACATTTTTCATCATCTATAAATTTTTGAATTTTTCCAATTTCTAAAGGCATGTGTTACTTCTTCATCTACAGTTTCATCTCTAAGAACCACATCTTTTTCTGGTTGAGGTAGCAAAGTATTTATTATTGTTCTAAGATTATAAGCATGTTTTGAATTAATTAACTTACTGTCATATTTACGATCCACATACTGTAAACATTTTTCACGGCTTTCAAAATCAATTAATAATTCTAAACCTTTTAGTGCCTCTTGATAATCTTCTTCTGTAGGAACTCGCCATACTTTAACATTACCCAAAGCTTTAGTTGAATTACCGCCACCGCTACCACCTTTCATTCCTGCCATAATACCAAACCCACTTCTTTTAGCAAGTTTGTTTATCTTATCAGCAGAATCTTTGTCCATGATTTGAATCGTATTGCCTGTTTTATGATAAGTAATATCAACACAACCAACTGCTTCCGTAGTGGAGCAGCTAACACAAACTTTAGTTTGTGGTAAAGCTTTTAGTCGCCTAGCATCAATCTTATCTTTACATTTAATACATTTCATTATCTACACTTAACGCTACTAATCTTTTCGGTTCCTGAATTAATCATCTTTACAACTGCGCCCCAATTTTGATCATCAGCTTCCCATTCAATATCATGAGGAGTATGTTTCATTTGCCAGTTAGAAAGTGCATGCCCATTACCATTCATTCTAAAATCACCATCAGAATTCTTTCTGAATTTTATGAAGTGTCTGTTATCACACATACAGCTAATAGTTTCAAAAATAACTTCTCTCAGATTTTCACTGTCATAAAGCTCTGTAAATACTGGTGGGTTTTGTAATAGTTCTTGATATTTGCTCATAGTTTAATTTTTAATATTATAGTATAAATATAATCAATCTTTTTGGGATTCGTACCAAGCTTTCTTGTTTTTTTCAAAAAAGTTATTAACAATTTTAAATTTATAAATAAGATAAGTAGCAACAGGAGTTCCCATCAAAAATGTTATTAAGCTTGGATGCGGTTCTCCACATAGACCTATTGCATGTTTAAAAAATTCAATCATCTTAAAAATCTCCTGGAGCAACTTGGAAACAGCTTAAGCCATTATCCCTCCACATATTTACTACTTTAGTTCTATCATCAAATACACAAAGTATTCTATTCTTTTTATCACCAGGAAATATATCATCCAACCAGCCTTGCTTTAACTTATCATCTGGCATGAATGCCCATGGATGGCCAGTAGGTCTCATCTTCATTATATTAAATGGAACATTATGTTTATCCAACCAATCAGCCGTAGCATCTTTAGTGGCTTTACTTCGACCAGAAAATATTACAATTGTAAATCCTTGGGCATCTAAAGTTTTTGCCATTTCAATAACTGAAACATTAGGTAAATCTAATTTAATATTGTCAGGATCAAAAAATGTATCCCAATCCATTTTACCGTTTGGTTTAGTAGAGAGTTTTCTCCTATCATCAATAAGAGCAAGAGTACCATCTAGGTCAAATATTACTACGTCTTTTTTCATATCTTTTGTTTTAATTGGTTGTGCATACCATAAAGGGTTTGGAAGTTCGGAATAATGATCCCATAACTTTTCCTCCAAAACATTAATGGTTATGTCGTTATCTAAATCCATTGAAATATCATACTTACTAAAATAGTTGTATATAGGCAGATTGCAAAAATTGCTAAAACTTCTACTGAATCTATTTGCTTTAAGTATCTTTTAATTGCTTTCATAAGTTATCGTTCTAAAATTACAAAATCACCAAATGCATTATCAAACACTTTTATTAAATGTTCATAGTCACCTTTTTGCATTTCATCTACCGGGTTTTCAATACCGAATTTTTTAGATAGCCTATTTGCTAAACCTAGTAGTACAAATGCATTTCCGTCTGGTCCTGTTAAATCTATAATCATTGGACCTAATTGTTTTTCTTTTTTTCTTATCATCTTATTCTGATTCATTTGCCCATTCATTATCTAATTCTTTAGAACACCTAATAGTAAGATCATTAAGTTGATCCATTGTACCTTCAAAACCAGGTATATCATTAGTTGCATATTTCCCTTCATTGTTAAACTGATCCCTTATTTCATTGGTAAGTTCTGTGACAGAGATTTCTTCATCGCCGATAAAGTCAACTTCATGCTCTCTGTATTCATATTTAGCATGTTCATTGCTTTTTGCAGATACAAGGTTTGAACAAACCTCTGAAAGGTTATCACAATAGATTAACATATCACCTTCAATATCCTTGATGATAAATGTTTGACCACCTTTTGGTTTCCAATGTGGAGTTTGAGTGTCCGAGTAATTTTCGTAGTACTGAGTAAAGATTCTTAATGTTGCCATGTTCCGTTTTTGTTTTAATTATTATAGTATAAATATAATACATTTACTTGGGAACTGAACTATAAATTCACGTTTTTTTCAAAAAGTTATTAACAATTTTAAAACTGTTTATTTTGCTTTTGTTGATAGATTGCTTTTTGTTTTGTCTTTCTTTTGATAGTGGAAGGTTTTACAAACTCTTTTCTTGCTCTGATATCTTTAAGGAGTCTAGTCTCTCTACACTTTTTCTTGTATCTTTTTAATACTTTGTCTATTGATTCTTTTTCTCCTTTTTTTATTATCAGCATATGTAAGTTTTTATTTTAACTATTTATTCTTTTAAGGTCGGGAAGATGAGACTTGAACTCATATGTAACCAATTACTCTTTCTACAAGGTATAAGCTTGAGGAGATACATCCCGATGCTCGGTGAACCAGACAGGATTCGAACCTGTGACCGTCTGCTTAGAAGGCAGATGCTCTATCCAGCTGAGCTACTGGTCCAGATGTTTAGGATATGATAAATGCTATAATTGCTATAACTATCAATCCTATGATTGAAATAAAAGCTCCTATATAAGAACCTTTTACTTGCTCTTCAGACCTGCCTTGCCTATACTTGTTATTTTCCATAACCTTTAAAATTTCTTTAGCATTATTTGTAAAATGTTTCATCTTATTCTAATTCTCCATTACACCATGCTTCATAAACTATCTTCATAATACCACCATCTGTGTCAGCTTCTTCCCAACCAGATTTTTCATTCCATTGAAAGAATTCAGTACTCTTTGGAGTTTCTGCAATTCTTACTGTTGTAATTTCGCCTTCAACATCTAATTCATATTCTTTAGTAGTTGCCCACCAAACTTCTTTACTGTCTATAGTCTTAATTTCACTCATGATTAAATTTTTGTTAATTGAGATTCTAAAATACTTTTGTCATAATAAGAAGGGATTCCTTTTGGTGTAGCATTAAGGCCATCAGGTCTAACCTGAAATTTATTGCTACCTACACCTGAGATAATTGTACCTGTGAAAGTCTTATCTCTAAAAACTGGTAGTACTTCACCATTCCTATCGGTCTTACCTTCAGGATGTGGTACTATTGTCATTGGTTGAACCCATGTTACTTTGTCGCCTTTTGAAAATTTTGCCATGTTAATTATTTAATTTGTTATAGTATAATTATAATCTAATTACTTAAATTCTGAAAGTTCTTTTTTAAGAAAAATCCAAAGAGTCAAATAAACCCAAAAAGCCCAAGGAAAGATAAAAAGAAAACCAACCCTCCAAAGAATTGAAGGTATACCTGACCAGTTACCTAAGCCTTTACATACTCCGCCGATATATCCATTGCCTCTATATAAATTACTCATCATAACTTGTATTGATTATTCCACCTATAATTTTTGTATCTGCTAAATGAGACATATCATTTGGATCATACTCATGTGGCTTGGTAATGATAGTAAAACCTTTTTCTGTTTTTACAAATTTTTCTATGATAACATTAAAGTCTTCATCCCAAACAATATGAGATAGCATTTTGCCTTTTTCTAAAAATGGACCTCCACTAGGATCTACCATTATAGTGTTTCCGCTATCATCAGCTCCTTCACGATAATTTTCAAATGGCCCTTCCCATTCTATGCTCTTGTCTTTATTCATACTGAATGTATAAATGTCATTGTACCTATTTGTATATTTTGCCATATTCTTTTATTTTACTTGTACCGCTGGGCGGGCTCGAACCGCCACGAGCATTACTGCTCAACAGATTTTAAGTCTGTCGTGTCTACCAATTCCACCACAGCGGCATTCATTTAGAACGGCATGTCTAAACCAACCATGCTACGGTGTTCCTTTGGTAAATTATATTTTATCAAAAATTCTAACATCTTACTTCTACTTCCACCATTAGTTGTACTCGACCATTCTTCAATAACCACTTCTTCTCCATTACGAGTTTCAATAATGTCATACCAATAACCTAGTACCGGATCAAACCCCCAGTTAAGGTCAACATAAACTTTGTCTTTTGTTATTCCATGCATCCTTGAATTATAACGACTCATTTTTGATTTGTTTTTAATTTGTTTGTTATAGTATAATTATAATCTACAAAAACTTGTTCTGAAAGCTATTCCCAAAAACCTTTTAAAAAATTATACAAGAAGATTACCAAACAGAACGGCCATAGTGAAACCCAGTAGACACGTTCCCATCCTTTTACTTCATAGTCTCTATCTTGAGATTTAACCAACAGTTCAAAGAGCAGTCCGAAGATAGCTCCACAAATTCCGTAAGGTACTACAATTTCTTGTATCATTATTTAATCCATTCTATGTAAGCCATCTGATAAGCTGCTGTCTTGCTTAATTCAGGATCGTCTTTTATAAACATTTCAGCAGTAGTCTTAACTTCGGCTCTAAGGTTATACGCATTGGCTTCTGTTAGTATCTCTTCTACCTGCTCTTCTTCTTCCATCCAATCCCATTCTCTTCCACTATTAATCATAACTAGTTTTTAGGGGAGCTCCAACTAACTCCGATTATTATTAATACACACGCCATTGGTATTTGTCCAGAGAAAGCCTCGCCTTCTGTAGACAAAGTCCAAAATAATAGGGATGCTCCAATTGCCATTAAAACTAGCCATCCATTTTTGCTAATCCATTTTTTCATATTTTTCTTTTTTAATTTTTAGTACTCTAATTCTTTATAGGGCGGTCGCACATCCGTCGCACATTTTTACTCCGAAAGCACATAGTTACCCGATAAGCTGTAGACCCAATTGCCAAAAAGCAAATCCAATTGCATAGACAATTAAACCACAAAGGCAAGCAAGTATCGCATATCCTATTCCAAATATACAAGCTTCACAAACTTTTAGTATTCTATTCCTCATCTTTAAATACATTTTTCAATTTCTTTTGTTTCTTCTGTACCTCAGCTTCTTCCATTAACTCATCATACCCATCATCCCAATAGTAATCAACCACTTCTTCATAATCATCAACATCTATATGGACCATAGTAGGACAGACCTTCGGAATAACAAAACTAGTATAACGGTAGCCATCCCCGTACTCAGGTTGATTACGAATAGCATCTATAAAGGTACCATTAGTAAAACCCAGTGGAATGGCAGGACCGTAATAGACCGCGTTAACTCCGTCTTCCTTGTAGTGTCCACCAGTCACGCCACAACGGCAGGTCCTGGTAGTCTTTGTTAGTTTCACGATATCCTCGCATGTATTACAGAATAGTAGTTTCATTTTATTTCCAGTTATTTACAGATTTACCAATGTAGAACACGGAAACCACCAGACCGATATAGACCACGAATCGCAACGAAAGGGCGATAGAGTCCAGGGCTAGTTTGATTTGTGTCACATCTGTTGAGTTTTGAGTTAGGGCTTCTAACATATTTTTTTATTTTTAAGGTTATTATTTATATTAATTATAACAAGTGTACCTTAACTCTGAAAGACTAGTAAGAGTTTATTTTGCACATATTTTTTCAGGCTAGTTTTTTTCTGGACTAGAAATGCGTATTATAGACATCTAATCTTAGTGAGGATCTGGAAGTAGTGCATTTTTCTGGCTGGAAATTTTTAGGTTACCAAAAGTCATGCCGCCAGTAGACCTCTAGATGGGCAAGAGAAAAATACACCTTAAGAGAAAGATACTCTTAGTTACAACTAGTCTCTAGAATCACCTGCCATACCATCGGGTGAGACTATCCGCCATAACCACTAATTGCCCAACAACCCTGAGCTACACAGAGTGGCATTGACTAGACCACCACTATAGCACTAAGCTGTACTAGCCACTATATAGTAGATCTGTGTTTCAATGGTTGACTATAGTACTACCACTACTACTGTACTAGGGTTGTCGCCTATATGGTCTATTAGGGTGGTTTGAGCGTGAGCAGGCCGAGAGTCAGCTAGCAGCAGATCTAGACCATTTGGACTGTTTGCCGTATATATAGGTGTTTGACGACTATTGACGAGACTAGCCCTTTCTAACTGCCTGTATCCCTATATATGGGCTATATAGTGCCATATTTGGGCTATATATAGGCTCTAGAGGGCCCTATTTCGTCATATATAACACACAAAATAGGCCTAAAAAAGGCTCTAAAAAGGCCCTCTAGAACGGCTGCTCCAGAAGGCCTCTGATTTGGGCCTAAAATAACCTCATATTTCGGCTCTAATTCTCGTCCGATTTAGGCCCTTGCATGTTATGGTAGCTGAGGTACACTATCCAAGCCACCAATACTAGTACCATTATTGCATTTGCTATCATTAGTATTGTTTTAGTTCAGGGTGTACCTCAACAAGTTTTGCACAGACTTCATATTCTTCTCTATCTATAAACAGTTGCAAAAAGAGTTCCATAGTACCTAGCGGATTATCTACGTTTGCTATTTGTTGAGGTACACCACCATTAATCATATCCACTATTGCAGGATCGGATAGAATGGAGTCAGTCGTAACCTCATCCATCCTATCTATAAAATCCACTACAGCTTCTTCTGTTATAAACTGTAGATCCATATTACTTCTGATTATACATGTTCAACATTTCGATAGAACATTTATAGCCATTACCTTTGCTATCCTTAAATTGGATTGGAGCCTTTTTAGCTCTCGTATTATAGCCTGTTAGAGTATAGCTATTACCCTGTAGTTGAATAGTATCTCCGATATTGAGGTGGCTACAGTTTGTACGTCCTTTATATAGGTTCCACATTTGGCTTTCGCGAGTAATAGGAGTACCGTTACCTCCAATGGTATTTAGCTTAAGTTTGAAGTTAGCCTCATTACCTGAAAAGGAGCAATTGCCAGCTGATATAGTAATACCATATTCTTTAGCTACGCGGTCTAGCGCCTCATCGATTGAACTTCTTAATTGAATGATTTTTGTCTTGTTGAATTGTTTAATGCTTTGCATATATTCCGTTTTTAATTGTTAGGCAAATTAGTTAATTAGACCCAGCCAATAGCCTTGCCATAAAAGCTATTTAGTGAGCATGATTTTAAGCCTTGTCTCGGATGGCTTAGTTTATCCGTACGTGGATCACCATATGCATTCTTGCCAGTAAAATTCTGGTAGCGACCATAGCATTCCATGTAGTAGACACGATCCGATTCAACGTCCACCTTCATACAAAGGCTAGTACCTGTATTAGAGAAGTTATCAGAAAACATCTGGCCTTCATATTCCTTAAGGTCCTTTATCATTCCTTCGTCGAGTGTTTGTGTTGAATAGATCATGTTTGTTATTGTTTGAATTATTATAATATAAATATAATCAATTTTTCGCGACTCGGGCCATATATCTCTAATTATTTTCAGAAAGTTATTAACAATTTGCTTCGCTCAACCAGGGACAATCCTATTAATGTGCCATTGCGGTGGTACTAAGACTAGCTGTGAGATTCTGGACCTAAGGATCAGGTGTCAGCATGTGCGGCGCGATTTGGATTTCCCAACTAGACATTGTCCACTGAAAAGGCCATTTGTGGGTAGTTGCAGTTAAGATGTGTACTTAGACTGGATAAAACGCCATCACAGGACCATTATTATAGGCCATTTTCACTACTAGTACCCCTATGCCTCTGGAACCGTAAGATATGAGCCAGTTTCAGCGTATCAGACCTCCGGTACGGAATTACTGATAGTACTGAAGATACCATGAGTACGGACAGTATATAATGGTAGTACATGTATACGCGATTACTCAGGAGTTGTCTTAGATCTATCTAGGGTTCTTGCGTTTTATGGTAGTTTTTGGAGCACTTGATCTACTCGGACTACTATTGAAATTAGGGCGAGAGCTGTTCCTATTTGTACTTGGCCTTACAGAATTAGAATTAGGGCGAGAGCTGGAATTGATCCGAATAGAATTGTTGCTATTACTGTTGATCCTAATAGTTCTCGTTGGTCTTTGACGGACTGTTGGTTTTGTGGTCCTAGTTGGCTTTGTGCGGATAGTACGGTTATTTGGTAAATATGTGCGACTATCAGATGTGCTGCCATCTGAGACTGAGATGGATCTAGATCTATTAGAATTAGAATAGACAAAGCGGTTTCTATTTGAGATCCTCGAGCCATATACATTTCCTAGATAACTAGTTCTTGGTCCATAAACATATGAATATTGCCACGGGTTATTCCACTGATTCCAGTACCATTGACTAGAGTTCCAATTACCATACCAAGGATACTGGTTCCAGCCATTCCAATAACTATAACCGGAGTTGTATCCCCATTGCCAGTTTAACCAATAATCATGTGGACTTTGCCACCCAAATCTGTATAGCCTATTATAGAAATATTGGTTGTGGAAGAAGCTGTAGTTTTGATGTTGTAAGAACCACCAATAGTCGTTAGCAAAGTTAAAGTCTGTTCTTAATTTCCATCGTAGTTGACTTACTGTGTTTATCTCATCTACAACCATACCTTCAGACCGCAAAGTATCTATATGGCCTGCTGTATTTAAAGTTGTATACTGCCATTGGACTCCACAGCTATTAACTGAGAAAAATAAGACTATTATGCAGATGAGTTTGAGTAAGTTTTTCATAGGAAAGTTTAAGTTGATTTAAATTATATATTAGTGACAAAAAAGGGACCACCGCTATGATGGTCCCGTGAGGGCGTGGATTCAATCAAGGTAAACGGAAATAAACCTTGAGGCCGTTGCCCGGATATTATGCCTGTCCCATCATCCTTGCAGATTCTGATGCAGTTAGCAGTTGGCTATTTGCAAAAGGATCAAATTGGAGTAATGCTTCAGTATCGTAATTCTTTTTCATTAAAAGGTTACCTGCTGTTACCATTAGATTACCAGTTTTATGATCATCTAAATTGTACTTAGTATCGTTAGATGCAAAATTGGTCATTCCATTTACAATTTCCCATACTGACATTCCTGATTTAGCATTTTGTAATTGCTTTGTAGTAAATGTAGATGGCTCAGCTCCAATATTAGAATAAGCTTTCATTGCTCGGTCAATTGGAATAAACCTTTGAGCATATTCATAATCAACTTTCTTATCTGTTGAAAGAATAGCCGACATTGCCTTTTGTACTTCAGCAAGACTTGCATCAGTGTGATTAGCGGTTTTAATCTTATCAGCCAATCCTATTGGTTGAAAACCTGTAGATGCCATTGAGATCATATGCTCGTTAAACTCATTGATAGATTTATCAGTTAGTTCATGTAAACCATAGTTTTCAGAGAATGCAGTTGAAGTCATACCATTTGAACAAACCAATCGGTTCAGATAAGGTGATACTTCTAATCCTCGGATAGGAGTGTTTCTGAATGTTACACCAGTATTAAAGATTTCATCTGACATTCCAGGTACAGTAAATACACCGTTCTTAGATACACAGTTGATTGTAGCTCCACCTGAAGGATCTGAACCAAAGTCAGTTACATCTAAATCATATTGGTCAATATAACGCTCAGCAAAATTGATGAAGTTTTCATTTGAAATACTTGCATAACCTGCAGGTAGAATGTTTGTTACTTTCTTTGCTCTTGGATCAACCAATAGTGTAACCGTTTGGTCGTTCTTAGATGATTTCATAGATTTCATCATGTTAACCAATTCTTTTAGTCCGTCGTTACCGAACCCAGCTGTAAACCTTTTAGCAAAAGCTTTAGGAATTCGTAGCCTTCCGAGTAGTTTACCAAATGCATAAGGAGTTAGTTCAATTTTAACTCCGTCAATCTCAATATGAGTATTGTCAATTACATTAAATTCTGAAAGGTTAAGTTCCTTTCTCATTACTTCATTTCTAATCGCTTCTTCCTTTTTTTGGTTGAATGCGGTAGTTCCTAGTGTTGTTAAATTTGTCATACTTTTTTCTTTTTTTCCGTTTAGTTAATTATTTAATTATTATAGTATAAATATAATCAATTGTTTTGGGAATTGAAAATATTTTTGTGTCTTTTTTTCACACTACCCTCATTTTTTAGATGATTGTTAATAACTTTTTATTTATCCGATTCTTCTTTACCATCCAATCCGAATAATGCATCGAATTGCAAACCTGATTTCTTAATCTTTTCCTTTTCAGCTTTCTTTAATTGCTTAAGGCTTTCAGATTTTTTGAACCTTTCAGTATCATATGTTACATCACCACTAGCAGAAAGATCAAAGTACATTTGCTTACCTACATGACCACGTCGGTTTTTACTAAAGGTAACATACCTTTCTTCCTGATCCCTTTCATCTACGAACCTAATCTCCATCATACCAGTTGTCATATGCTTCAGTTTATTAGAACCGACGAATGTACCACCTTTGTTAACTTGTTGGATATTAAGGAATGCAGTAAAGTGTTTTCCTTTGTTATCTCCGAGGTTATGTTTGTACATCAAATCTAGGAGGTACTTTTCAGAACTGTTTCTGGTCATTCTCCCAGCTTCTCGGATAGTTTCTTGCAATTCAATAAATGAGTCGGTTAATACAATATCATAACCTTCTGCAAGGATTTCTTCTAAGACTGCTTTTGGATCTTCATCATCGGTAATTTCTTGTGGAAAGAAAATGTCCAATTCTCCGAACTTAGGATACCTCTTAACATAAAGGTAAAGATCTACCTGGTTCATCTCAGCTGAAATGAACAATACTTTTGAACCGCTTGCTTTTGCATTTGCAATGATATCCAGTGTTACAGTAGATTTACCTACACCAGGATCTCCAACTACCATCCAGTTAGTTGCTTTAGGAATACCTCCATCAATACTGAACAATCCGTCCAGTGGAGTATTTGTCTTGTGAGCTTCGAACAAACCCTTCTCATATTTTACATTTGAGATTTGAGTTAGCCTTGATTTGATTTTTTGTACTTTTGCCATATTTTCCGTTTTTAGGTTTAGTATTAATTAATTATAGTATAAATATAACACAATTTGTTGGGAATTGAACTATAAATTCTTGTTTTTTTCAAAAAAGTTATTAACAATTGTGGAATTCATAATGTGGATTCTCAACAGTGTCAGTTGATTTATTTAACGGACCGTATGCAAGATCCGCCCAGGTTTTTGAACCGATGTTTTTCCAATGTTCGTAATCAGCCATTGCAGGAAAGTTAGAGTGAATGTCTCCAACAGTAAGGTTTTCTAGGATTTCTTTATCTATGATGTAGAACTTACCACCTTTCATTGCAAGAGCAGTTAGATAAGTACCATATTCATTTTTAATTTGTACAGTGTGCAATTTGTTTGTCTTATAACCTGTAACAATATTGCATAATTTAGATTTTCCTGTTGATACAGTAAAAAATCCAGCTTTACATTTTGTAATAACTTGATAGTCATATTCTTTATCCCAGCATAATCCGTGCTTATGAGCAGTAAATTTGTAAAACTTACCTTTTACCATTTGAGTAATTGAGTAACTGCTTCCGAAGGGTGTGTTGTGTTTTGTAATTTGCATATTTTCCGTTTTTTAAATTATATTTAAATATAATACTATTTGTTGGGTTTTGTACTATACTTTGGCAGTTATTTTAGAAAGTTATTAACAATTTAACAATTTTTAACAGTTCTCTCTAATATATTGTGCTGCTTTATGCAATTCATCAACGGATGCTGATATATGATCTTTGATTTGTGGATTAATCTTAGCAACCGGGTGTTGCTGTAAAAGCCCTTCCATGATAAGAGATATTGTAGCTAACCTATCTTTAAAGAATTCATATTGCTCGGAGGGTAACTTTAGTTTACTCATTTAAAATAGAAGTTTAAAAATACAATTCCAAATTACATAAGTAAATAGGAATATAAAAATCCATGTAAAAATAAACCCCCATCTATATTTCTTATACCATTTCATATGTTAATTGCTTAAAGGTGCTTTAATTCTTGGATGGCTTTCATAACCATGTAATTCATAATCAAAATTACCATTCAGTATATCTACATTGCTTACTTCTAATTCAGGTAAACAATAAGGTTCTCTTTTTAGTTGTTCTTTTGCTTGATCTATGTGATTAAGGTATAAATGAGTATCCCCTAAGTTGCCTACCAATTGATCAGGTACCATGTTTACCTCATCTGCAATCAGTTTAAGTAAAAGAGCATAACTTGCAATATTGAATGGTAATCCTAAAAATACATCAACAGATCTTTGATTCCACATTAAACTAATTTTTCTTCTTGGAACTTTTCTTTCATCTAAATCTTTATGTTCGAGTCTTTTAGCATATGATATATCTTTTCCTATAGAAAGAGTCCATTCTTCTGCTCTTTCTTTTAAAGTCATTTCTGTAGTATAAACTTGGAACCCATAATGGCAAGGCGGAAGTGTCATATCTGATAACTTATCTACATTCCAAGCATTAACCATTAATCTTCTTGAATCTGGATTAACTTTAAGATCATGGATTAAATCTGCAATTTGATCCTTCCCATTCCAATTTCTCCATTGCTTTCCATAAATAGGTCCTAAGTCGCCCCATGATTTTGCAAACTCATCATCAGTTTTAATACGATCAATAAATTCTTTTTGTGTTAATATACGGATTTTATTTTTAATAGGATCGTCAATATGAACATCATAATCAGGTTCTTCTAAGTTATTAGCATAAGTGACATAACGTTTATAGGCATCACCATTCCAAATGTTACAATTATTCTTTATTAAGATTTGAATGTTGGTATCTCCTTTAAGAAACCATTTAAGTTCTTCAATCATAGTTTTGACAGCTATCCTTTTTGTTGTAAGAAGAGGGTAGCCTTGTGTCATATCATGCCTTATGATATATCCAAAAATAGATTTTGTACCAGTACCAGTTCTATCTTTCTTTTCTCTACCATATTGTAAAATAGTGCTAAGAAGATCTTTATACTGTTCATCTATCGTGTAGTCTTTATTAATCATATGTATGCAGTTAAGTATTGTGAAATGAAATATGCTAACTTATAACCTGCAAAACCACCAAAGGCAGTAGGAATAGGAAAAAGAATAAACTTTGCCAATGAAGTGACATATTTCGGTCGGTTAATTACTCGGCTAATATAAAAGTAATGAAACATGTATGCCATAAGAACTGCAATATCAATTCTTAGCGCAATAAAAGGTACAATAATAGCTCCGCTGAAACCAAAGATAAAATTTTCAAGGATTGCTCCACGAACTTCTTTCTTATCCGCTTCTCTGTATTCTTGTGAGATTTTCTTAATTCCCATTTTTTTCTTTGCCTTTAGCATATTGTTCATCTAGAGCATTATTTAAAGATCCAGTAGGTCTTTCATCATACAGCCACATATCTTCTTCTTTTAAATCAAAATCATCAGGCATCAGTGGTGACCGATAAATTTCAAAACCTACCCAAACCCATAGTAATGCAAAAAAGCCAATTGCTAACCATATTGCTAATTTCATTTACTTACTTGTTTTTCCTGCAAAATAGTCCCACAGTAAACCTAGCAGGGTATTTGCTTTATATTTATTTCCTTTATGATTTAATAGGAAATTTTTCATTTTTACTTTTCTTTTCATTTTTTCAATTTTAATAATTTTGCACATTCTTCATAAGCTTCCATTTCTTCAAAGTGTGCAATCATTGAATCTATTTGTTCATTATCTGGATCTTCTTCAGGTGGTATGAAAAATACTGGCATAGTTGATAAATCATCAGAAGGTAAATCTGCTTCTTCTCTTCTCATCTCTAAATAATCAACCAATTCTTCCATTGAGTACCACCCAGCCAAAACCTGATAAGAATTCCAAATTGCTTGGTCCATCCAATCGTCTTTCATATTATTTTGTTTTAAAGTATTTAATAATTATATGAGCTGCTTTATAATTTGTTGCTAATGGTATACTGTGTACATCACATAACCTCATTAACATAGCAATGTCAACATCATGAGGATGTTTATCTAAAGGATCCCTAAAAAATATAACAGCATCCATTTCGCCACGAGTAACCATTGCTCCTATTTCTGCATCTCCTCCTAAAGGTCCGCTGTTTAAACATTCAACCTTTAATCCTGCATTTTCAATCATACTACCAGTTGTACCAGTAGCAACCAACTCTACATCTTTTCTTTTAAAAAATTCTAATCTTTTCATAACAAAGGCAACCATATCTGCCTTCTTTCCATCATGTGCTACTAAAGCTATTTTCATTTTATTCATTTTTATATAAGGAGTCAATATATCTCCATCTTTCTCTATCGTCTCTGTTTTGATCTTTTATAGTATAGATATGTAAAGTGTCATTAATCATTTCCCAATGTAAAATTTCTTCAACCGAATCTAATACATCTAAATTTTGACAAGGTATATCCGAATCCATTTTTTCTTCTGTTGGTATTGGGCTCCCACTAGCCATAAACATTAGGAATAGGAAAAGTCCTACAACAGCTATGTTAAAAATCGTATATGCTTTGTTCATATTATTTTAATTTTTGACTTCTTTTTTTAAAAAGTCGGTTAAAGTTCTGTATTTTTTTACAAAACCATATTGATTTAACTTATTAGAATTTAATGAGTACCTTCTATCATGACCTAACCTATCTTTTACATATTTAAATTTTACAGGTTTTTTCATAATGACTCCAATCATTCCAACAATATCTAAATTAGTATGTGTTTCACTTGTTCCTATATTAAATGTTTCATTTGTTAAATCTGATAACATTAAATTGTAAAGTTGTTCCACGTTATCTTTAACATCAATCCATTCTCTAACATTTTTTCCATCGCCATAAATTGGTACTTCTTTTTCTTCTTTAATTGATCTAATGATAGTTGGTAAAAACTTTTCTTTGTGCTGATTTGATCCATAATTATTACAAGTCCTGGTGATTATATAAGGTAATCCAAAAGTCCTGTTAGCAGCTAAGACTAATAAATCTGATGCAGCCTTTGTTGCAGAATAGTATGAAGAACCTTCTAATGAATCATCTTCCTCTGCTTTTTTCTTAATACCAAAAACCGAATTATATTTAGGATCATCCATATCTCCATAAACCTCATCAGTTGAAATATGAATAAATTTCTTTAAGTTTTTATTTTGCTTTGCACATTCTAAAAGATTAAAAGTTCCTTCAACATTTGTTCTAATAAAAGGTTTGCCATTTTTTATAGAATTGTCTACATGGCTCTCGGCGGCAAAGTTAACTAAATAATCATACTCTCCTAATTCTTCAGCTGTTACATCACAAATATCTTTATGAAGAAAATTTATATTAGGTGCAGTAACATTGCTTTTATCTGCTGCATAAGTTAATTTATCTACAACTAATATTTGAGTATCTAAAGGTAAAGGGTGCTTTGATCTAACATAGTTTATAAAAGCTGAACCAATAAACCCATACCCTCCTGTAACTATTATTCTCATTCTTCTTCGTTTAAAACATCAGGATTTTGTTTCATAGTCATTCTTGTAATTAAATCTTTTAATTTCGTTGTTGACCAACCGTGACTTCTTGTTGTGTAAACTACTTCCATTGGGATATGATCACCTGTAAATCTTTTACCAATATAATCATCACCTAAAATTCTAACATCAGGTTTAAAAAATTTAATTAACTTTTCAAGATCTTCTTCAGATTCATATGTTACTACTTCGTCAACATATTCTAAAGCCATTAAAGTTTTATATCTTTCATGCAAAGGTATTACTGGTTTGTATTTATTATTTCTACCTACTGAAGGATCTGAATGTAAAAACACCATAAAATAATCACAATGTTTTTTAGCTGCCTCAAATGTATAAACATAACCAGGATGAATTAAATCAAAATTACCTGCAGTAAATCCTATCTTACCTTTATTTTGGTCCATAATTTTACTTTTCTTTTTTATTAGGAAATCGCCCTTGGTTACCTATCCCATCATAATCAGCATCTAAATTGTTGTGCCTATTATAATATTCTATATTAGGATAGTTTTCTTCTCTTTGTTTTCGCGATCCATAAAATATGTTCCATATTAAAAAAGCAACATAAGTAGCAAATATAGCTCCGCCTACTATAAACATTGCTATACTCATCTTCTTTGTCTAATTGCGATTGCGAATAATAATATTGTTCCTGCCCAGTGAGCTGAGTATTGTGCTTCTTCAGTATGACCTGTTACTCCTAGTCCTATTGAGTAACACATACAACCAAATGCTATGATAATTGGGTACCATCTGTTTAAAAAATCTTTCATAATAATCATTGTTTATTATT
>JAAHTH010000443.1_pt2 | contig 17428 bp, 24 predicted proteins | sample 6116091 | NCBI WGS metagenome assembly JAAHTH01 (sample SAMN13939990, study PRJNA603662) | sponge metagenome | isolation source: marine sponge | host: Mycale hentscheli | place: New Zealand | collected 2006 | reverse complement strand
ACCATGCCTCCTCTGGCATTTAGCCAATCACGGGCTTCATCTTCTACTTCAAAGATTATATCTTCTCCATAATTAGTTGCCACCCAAGAGTTAGTATCGGTATTCCAAATACCCCATTGATTTTCAGATTGTGTTTCCGCACGCTGTAATTGTTCTTGCATTTGAGTGTTTTCATCTAATGCTTTTTGCACATCAGGGTCAGAACCGTCCATTTCATTAAGTGCTTGTGCCGTATCTTCTAAGGCTTCTTTCATCGCCTCACGGTCTTCTGGATTATACGGATTCATAGCATCCATGGCTTCTTTGGATTTATCATGCGCTTCTAAGGCTTTTTCTTGAGCCTTTTCTAATTCATCACCACTACTGGCTTCAGCCGAGTCGTTAATACTTTCTTTAGCCTTTTCTGATGCTTCTTTCGCTTTGTTTTGACATTCGGCTCTATCCTCTTGTCGGTCTTTAACTTCTTCGTGCGCTTCTTGTAGCATATCACGAAGTTTGTCTGCTGTATCTTCATCTATTTCATCGGCTTGTTCAGCGTAATCAATTGCCCGTTCTGCATCTTCAATGGCTTGCATAGCCGAATCGTCTGCGTCAGCCATGTTTTGCTGGTCTTGAGTATTACGCTCATCACCTTTTTCGTTAGCACGGTCGGCGGCTTCTTTAGAAGCCATAGCCTGTTCCATAGCCTCCATCATAGCATCAGCACTATTGTCATCTCTTTTTTCGGCTTCATCTTTGGCTTCTGAGGCAGCCTCTTGATGTGCCTTTGCTTCTTGAGCAGCCATACCCGATGGGCTGGTATCTTGCCCCGGTTGCATATCATCTACTGCATCTTTGAGAGCATCAGCCTTGGTTTTTTGAGCATCGGCTTGTTCTTGAGTCATATCTCCTTGTTCTGCGGCTTTATCTGCGGCTTCTTTCGCTGCATCCAAAGCATCTTTAGCATCTTGCTTGGCTTGTTCGGCCATATCTACTTCATCAGGTTTATCAGGATTACAGTTTCCACAGCATTCTCTTGCCCCATCAACTGCTTCTTTAGCGGCTTGCGCTGCTTGTTCAAAGTCCGAAGGTGTTTCTCCACCTCCAGAGGGGTCGCCATCTTCAGAGGGGTTTCCTTCTCCACTTCCCGATGGTTCGCCTTCACCTTCTCCTGAACCTTCACCAGATTCACCCTCGCCTTCGCCAGAGCCAGAGCCTTCGCCCTCTCCTCCTTCTCCAGAGCCTTCTCCACTTCCGCTTCCAGAACCAGAGCCACTTCCTTCTCCGCTTCCAGAGCCTTCGCCTGAACCCTCACCGCCTCCTTCGGAGCCTTCACCGCCGCTTTCGCCCTTGCCTGCGGCTTTTTCTGCATCGGCTTTACCTTGCGCTGCTCTTTCTGCACCTTGTTGCATACCTTGTTGGCGTTGGGCTTCAGATTGAGCCTGTGATTTTTGAGCATCAGATTGACCTTTAGATTCTGCGGAACTTTCTCCACTTCCAGAGCCACTACCTTCTCCACCCATACCATTGATACCTTGTCCACCCATACCATCTCCATCTCCATCTCCATCTAAAAATGGGTCGGGTCCGGGGAATGGTGGTGGTGCTTCGGGTGCTGGCCCCGGTGAGGGTCCCGGTGGTCCCGGTGCTGGCCCGGGTCTTGTTGGTCCTCTTCCGGGTCCCGGTCTTGGTGTTCCTCTTGTTCCTCCTCCTTCGCCCGGTGGTGCATCATCATAAACGAAATCATCATCTGTGGCATCGGACATTCCAACCCATTGAGATTTTTCAGGCCATGTGGTTCTTTCTACATAAGTAAATACTAAAGCATCTCCAAAACCAGACATTTCAATACACCAGAATTGAGTTAGTGCTTCACCCACTATATCTATGTCGGCATTATTTACTACAAAACCTTCTACCCGATATACTGCATCATTAGCAGGATTACGAATCAGTTTAACTTCTTCTAACGAAGTATTAGCACGCAACCATTCTGCGAAACTGACCAGTGTGCTACGAAAAATAGAACCTTTGATTATTACCCATTTTACAGGCAACCAGCCCTCATTCGCTTGATAGAGGTTTTCATCACCTTCTATTATCTCACCAGAGCCTACATTAACCCATTGAACCGTTGCCATCACTATACCGTATGCGTAGCAACTATTTAATGTTTGTTATGGTTAATCTTAAATAGTTGATTCCTAAACTCTAAACATGGTTGCCAATGTTGCCATTCAAATCTCTGCGTGGTGGGGTGATATGACTCCTTCTCAAGAAATGCAGTGGAATCGTGATAGAATCATGTTATCACAAAACTTTGATATTAAGGAATTGATGACTATGACTAATCCGCAAGTCTTAAAACATTTTGTAGATAATGTAGATATGAGAGGACCACAACAGATTTATGCTGATAGAGAGGGTTATGCAAAAGCCATAGAAGGAGTTCGTAAAAAACCCATCAAAAGTCTTAGTCATAGCCCCGGTGTGGTCACTGAGGGAGATAATGATTGGCTCTGGATTGATTTATACCCAGTAGAGTTCTTGGCTCACGAGGGAAACTCCCACGCATTTGGTGAGTTTAACGAAGCACTTGGAGAAAACGAGAGCATGACCTACTATAATTTTTGTTATAATCTGAAAGAATGGCTCGGTGCGTGGAATAAAGAACTCCAGTTTGCAGAAGATTTTCAACAAATTATGTCCAAACTATCAGCAGGCCGTATGCCTCTTATTGAAAGTTTTAAGACAATACCTCCGACCAGCACTGACTCTGTGGAATTAGATGTAGATGCAACTTACAACAGACTAATGGATAATCCTCAATATCAAAGATTAAAGGATTTGGGCATTTATTTGATGTCGTCTGAGGCCGCCACAGATTTCAGGAGACTTCTGGGTAATTTAACTAATCCTATTCTAAATTGGACACAAACTTCGGTTGATGACCTGCTAAACTTTAAGTAGTCGTGCGACAGCATGATAACTATGGAACCTTGGCGTAAGCACTTTGAAATGTTTTCGGCAGATGCTTTGGAAGATATGAAAACTTATTCTGATAATACTCACGAAGAAAGGGAATGGATGTGTTATGTCTACGAAAAGGATGGTCGTTATGAACTTGGCTCACCTTCACTTGGCACAGAATCTCGTATTGAGGTTAATCCAGTCGCAAAAGCAGCGCAAGATGCTGGCAAAGGTTTGACTAATCGTATGTGGACTATCCACGGACACCCTCTAAAAGATGGTAAGATTTACACAGGTCGCCAATACTTTTCCTCTACGGACATTATCAATGAGTTTCTAAAAACCCGTGATACCAACGAAACCGTGGTTCAATGGATTACTTATCCTCATCAACAATTAGATACTAATACTGGTAAGAAAGTTATTCACAACCGATGCCGAACTTTAGTGTTTCCATCTCGTGATGTAGTTATCAAGGCCATGCAAGTTAGCAATCCAGATGTAGATGTAATGGCAATTACCAGAGAATCTGGGCAAAACCGCAACGCTGCTGATGGTAGTTTAGTAAATGATTCAGGTATTGATTGGTTCGCTTTCCAAGAAGCACTGGGAGATATGGGCTACATGGGTATTATGGATTTAGAAGGACCAGCCGCAGGAGCCAAGCCTTTCCGTAGTGAATCCATGTTTGTGAAAAAGTTTGGAATGCTTTCTGTGATTGCACTCGGAATTGCAGGATTCGCATACTTGAGCAAAACTCAAAGATTTGGTGCAGAAGTTGAAGTCGTTGATGGCTTAGGCGAATGGCACGAAATCTGATGTGAGTTTATGTTTGGTAAAATTGTAGGTGCTGGACAAGCAGGATTCGTTTTTGAGAATCCTAAAAACCCAGACAGTTATTTCAAAATTGTTGCTTTACCAGAACAGCCTTTAGAAACTATGCCACTTCGGTCTACGAAAGCCCGCTTAGGTGCTATCAATCAAAATCAAGCAGAACTTTTTTTTAGACTCTACCAAGAAGACTTGGACATCCCGCAACTTCCCAAAGTTTTTGCATTCTACACAGGAATAGTAACGCCTAAACTGCGCCGAAACATATTGAACGCTGCTTCTGAAGATGTGGAACTTGAAAGTTTGGTTCGTGGTCTCAAAACTAATCAAAAAATTGCTGTGTGGGAAATGGAACGCATACCTTGTTTGAGCGAAAACGAGTTTTGCGAGCGTTATCCTACTCGTCAGCCTCATAATAATCCAGATTATCAAAACTTATTGAATACTATGTTAGACCTTGGTTTTGTAGTTCGTGATGTTGCTAATCCTGAAAACTTTGGTTATCGTGAAAATGGAACACAAGTTTTCTACGACCCGATTGTGGCTCCTTGGCCTGTGCAAGAGGTAACAAAAGTTTCCGACCCGAACCGTTATGCTCGTTTCGTAGCCAGTTTTGGTCCTGACCAGATTAGCACCACTCGTCGTGCGATTCAATCTGGAGATTATTTCGGTTGGTATCATAGTGGAGGAGTTATGGAGGCAGAAATGTCCCCTGAACAGGATGCTGAATTAGTTAAACAATACCCCGACGCAACATTTATCCTAATTGCTCGCACCTCCAGAGGTAATGATTACCAAGTTTATCCTTTGGAACTTTATTCTTCAGCATGGCGCACTCGCCATGGCATTGAGGGTGTTGAAAAATTAGTGGATGAAATTGCTTTTATCTTTGATAATCTGGGGACAGCACCTAATCCTTATGCCATTGACATTTTCATCTTGGATAATGGTAGAATGAAGTTAGTCGGTGTAATCAAATATGGTAGAGTAGAAGTCAGTTATCCTTACGAAGACCTTGCGAAACTTTTGAATCGTCGTCTGGACTTTGAGCGTTCTGCTGAGAGTTATGAGAAATACCCGAATCCCACTCAAACTGGAGCCTTAAACTGGATTAAACCAGCACCTTATCTAAAACTTTGGGCTGACTTTTATGGAGATATTGTAGAGTGGATACAAGAAAATGTTTATGAAATGGATGACGATGGTGATTCAGCAATAGAAATGTGGGAACAATTATCACCTGACTTGATTCCTTTTATGGAGTATGTTCAACAAAAAGATTTAGACTCCAATGATATTTTACCAGAAATCATTGAGGAATCTCCGTTGAATCGTCCTTATGGAAATGTTTCTAAACCACAGTTGCTCAAATCCAGAAATGCAGGATTTTTGAACTTCATGCGTAGAGCCACTTTATCTGTTCCCTGTGCTGAATGTTATGGTAAAGGATACATCAATCGCACAGCAGGAGAATACGATGAACACGAGTGGACAGAAGAGTGCGAAACTTGTAATATAGAAGGAGAAGTAGAAATTGATAACACTGATAATCGCTATTATAGACAGCATAAGGAGGATTACCCACTATGAAGACCATACCAAACTTTCCGTTTCCCGAACCCGACTTAGCACCCACTGGCACGAAAGTTGTTGTTGATGAGCGCAAGCCTCGTCAAATGTTTGACCCTGCTAATGGCACAGAATGGTGGTGTCTTAACAAATATGACGGTGTTCGTTCTTTAGCAGGATATTGGAATGTTAATAATTACTTAGCCATGACCAGTCGTAAAGATAACATCCAAGATGGACCAAATCTTCAGTATCCTCGTGAATTATTGCAGGAGTGTTATCGTTATCTTCGTAAGGCAGGAATCTGGAAAGTTTTGGGAGATGGATTAGGACCAATAATTGATGGTGAAATGTATGATGACCGAGTAACTGACGACCCTCGCTACTTTGATACCTTAAGTGGCATGGTTCGTAAATCTTCAGACACCTCACCCGGTTTTGAAGGTATTTATTATTTGATATTTGATTGCTATTGGCCCGATGACCCCGAATTAGTTTATCAAGACCGCATGACTCGTCTAATCAAAGACTTACAAATTGCTATTCCAGCCGTTATTGCACCTATGAGTCCAACTAATAAATATCAAAACAAAGTTCGTTTCTGTTCTATCCCTACTTCTGGAGAATCATACTTCCTCTACAATGACCCCCGACTTTTACCTGCATACAGCACCTCTCCTGATAACTTAGACATAGCAACTGCTTCGTCAGACCCATTTGTTGCCAGAGACCACGCTGCGATTAACATTTTGAATCCTGATTATTGGGACATTTTAGGTGCTGGCACATCATCATCAGCGTTTGCGGATATTGGAGAGTTACTAACTTACTACTTAGAATCTGCTGAAAGTTTAGGATTAGAAGGTATTATGATTCGGAGTAATCAAAGAGAATACATTGGTGGACGAGCAGGAACTAATCTTTACAAGTTAAAATCTTTTGAAGATGACGAGTTTGAAATCACTGGCTACAATGGGCAAATGTCTGAAGCAGGAATACTTTTGAATCGCCCAGTCTGGAAATGTATTACTAAAACTGGACAAGAGTTCTTAGCCAAACCACACGGAACTCATGTTTCACAAGAGCAACAATGGGAAGACCGAGACAAGATTGTTGGCAAGATGCTGACGGTCAAATATCAAAACCTTACTAAAGACGGTATCCCAAGATTTCCACAGGGCGTAGCCATTCGTGATTATGAGTAAAATCCCAATTGGATATTTGAAAATATCGGGGTTTTTTGAGCCTTGTCAAAATTGAAACTTATGCTTATTCCGATTCCCAAGCCATCTTAATAGCATCAAACACTTCATCCGAATCAGAGGCCATAATGTTTAACCAAATATATTCCTCTGGAATCTGCGAAACTTCTGTTTCACTTGGGTCTGCTCGGTTATCCCAATGAACTTCCCAATCTGGATAAGTTCTTTTCAAACGCTCACGCTGTAAATCTTCTTCCAGATGAAGTCTCACGATTCGCCAGCCCTGTGCCGATAACTTTTCGGCTTCATTGATAAATCTTACATCATCTACAATCGCCACATCATACTTATCTGCTGCGAAATCTTCGTCAATGGTGCGATTCATAAAATCAATCCAAACATCGGGTCGGATTTCTCGCATCTTCATTCCAATTTGTTGTAAAAGTTTTCTATCCTTTTCTACCATACCAAACAAATTACTACCAATTTCTTTAACTTTGGTTGCTAAGGAATGACGCTCTACTCGGTAGTCCAGTGAAATTAACTCCTCTTGCATTTTGTTTGCTAATGTGGATTTACCACTTGCCATTTGTCCTGCAATCGCAATCTTCATTTACTCACCCCACATCTTAATTTCTGTATCGCCTTCATATCCACGCTTCATGTGAATGGCTGCCGCAGGGAATCCAAATGGGAATCCACAACGACTGGCTCCAATAATGTGCATTGAGACAAAACCACCATAGTCTAAAACTTTGTTGATACGACGCAAACTGGAAACCACTTTTGCCAGAGGCACTAAGAAGCAAACATTGTCGGCAATTTTAAGTGAATGAGTCAAAAACTCTTCAAAGATACTATATGGCGGGTTGCTAATAATCCAATCTACTGAATCAGTGTAAGCGAAAAAGTCTTTGCCTTTACTAATCTCGCACCAATCTTTTTCACAATGAGCAGGATAGTTATTGTAAAACACTCCTTCTCCAGAACAAGGGTCTAAAACCTTTGCGCCTTTGGGAATATCATAAAGAGCAATCATTTCTTTAGCAATCGGCTCTGGTGTCAAAATAACATCATTAGGTTTCAAGGCAGGATTCGTCTTAAGAGTCCCACTGCCAAATGTTTTATGCACACTCATGGATTCATCACCTGTGGATAACACTCTAAACAAACGCCATCTTTAGTTAAACTTGGCTTCGGATATGAAGTTTTACAAATAACACAAGGTATCCATTTAATTCCAGCCATCAAAACCACCCAAGCAACTTACCCAGTGCTAAAGCACTGAATACCGCCGCCATCAGTGAAGTCATGGTTCGCATTAGTTCCATTTTGTGATTATGACGGTCCAGCCAAGATTCAATCTTTCCTCTTTGAGAATTACCTCCCAAAAAGTTCTTTCCATTCCGTGTTTCCCAATCGGTGATTTTTTCACTCCATTGGTCTAACCAAGCATCCATTTCAGGTGAGCGTGTCATACTCTTACCTATGGTATATCACCCTATTAAACTTTGTTGAATGCCGTTGGCCGTCAAGCCCTCGTTGGCTTCTATGGATTCACACAAATGAGTTGGCAAGAAGTTTTTCAAGGCTCGTCCATCAATGCCCTTGCTATATTGAAACCAAAAGGTCGGGTCAATAATGTAAGTATTAGCAGTATCGGTTCGGCTACGAACTGCACGACCACACATTTGAGCCAAAGCAATTCCTGTTTGTTGATTATACCACGCAGGATTAGCCTTCATTTTCTTAGCGGTTCGCACATCTCCCAAACTAAGGTGAGGAAGTTTGACTACAATACAAAAGGCTGCATCTTTCCCATCAAAACCTTGATTTAGATAAGTAGACATAATCACACCGCCTTTAGAACTTTTCCATTCTTCAATAGCAGCGTCCCGACCATGTGCAGACTTATCGTGCTGAATCAATCTTTGGGCTTGTGTTCTGTTCAATTCATTGATAAGTTCACTAAGTTGTTTTTCAATTCTGTCAGTGTATGGTAAGATTATTCCTTGTTGATTAGGATGTTGCTTCATAATATCTAAAATAGTCTCTGCGGTTTGTTTCCAATCTTTGTCGCCTTGACCTTTGCGTGTTAGCAATCCACCCGTTTCACGGGTATAAATGGGCCGATTCTTCAACGGGAAACTGCTATAACCAATTCTAATAAAAGCGGTTTCATCAGCCTTAAGTCCCAACTCTTCACAGAACATTTGAGGGTCGCCAATAGTAGCACTCAAAAAGATTCTCCTCTTGCCTGCGTGCAACAACAAACTTTCTGCAAACTCTTTAATCTCAATGCACTTGAAATTAACAAAAGTTTTCTCATCACTCATTTGCCAAATCCAGTTAGAAGTATCGTGAGTCAATCCTGCTATAATTGTTTCCAATCTTTGAGTAGTCCTCATGGCTAACTTGAGGTCTTTAGTATCCTCGTAGCGATTGTGTTTAAGGTTCATTTGTATTTCTTTGTCTAAATCATTAAGATAAGCAATCCACACCGCAGCCGCCTTATTCAAAATATCTTCGGACATTCTCATATCCACGCTCGGAATCCTTGGGAATCCCATTTTACCAGTTCGGGGTCTCCACGGACTTAACCTTTCTTTACGAAGTTCGTGAGCCTTAACTTGGTCTGAACCAGATAATTCCAAAATCTCTGTCAAACTTTTAATCTGAAGTAATCTTTCTAACATTCTTTCACTCAAGTCCAAACTAAATGCACTTACCATTACATCTGGTAGGTTATGGGCTTCATCTACAATCAAGAACTCTCGTTGTGGCAACATCGGGGTCATTCCAATGGCCGTAGCATAAGCCATATTTGCTACGAAATACTCTGCGTTTTGAGCCTTCGTCAATGAACCGTAATAATCACACAAAGTATCTACGGGAACATCCCAACGGATTCCTCGCTCTGAATCTTTTGGATTCTTGAATGGACATTGAAAATCTTTGATAGTCACGCAAGGTGCGGTATCTGCTGTGCAACTATGGCCTCCTTTAATACCTGCTCTTGCTCTTTGAACTGCTGCTTCAGCCACTTCTGCATCACGACATCCTGCTTCAACATCCAAACGGCACGAATAATTGCCACGACCCATAATACTTTCCATGAATGGCATTTCACTAAGGTATTGACTCTGCAAACCTTTCAAATGAGTTAGCACATAGGAACTTTTCTTCTGACTACCAAACATCTTAGGCAAGACCATACTGAAAGCAGACTTTCCACTTCCAGTGGGACTTTCAATGATTATGTTTTTGTATCCTTGTCTCAAAAGTTTTGCTACCGACGGAATAACTTGCTGTTGCTCTGGTCGTGCATCTTCAAACAAAGTTCCATCAACCCATTGTTGATAATTAGTAAAATCCACATCTGATTCAGCAGTTAAATGTAATTCCACATAACCCGGTGCTTGTTCGGCTTCTTTAGGAGGTAGTAAAGTTTCCTTACCCACCTTACCAAGTTCAGATTGCTTCGTAGACTTGAAAGTTTCTAACTTAAATGTATCAAGGTCGTCTTCCTCTATGACACTTCGTTCAAATCGGATTCCATCTACTCTAATGTCTAACTTGAACTTATCACAAAACTTTACCAAGTTCTTGATGCGACGCTCATTAAGAGCCATATCTCCTGCGTAGCAATAATTAGTTCCATCCCAACGCAAGTCATAAGTATTTCTTAAGACATCACGAAATCTACGAGTAGAGCCTCTAACTTCAACTAAGACCATGATATGACTAAGGCGAAGCACCTACATAAACATTAAGTATCAGCGCAACCCATAATTTATTATGAACGCCCCAAAAGTCTTGAATTGGATAAGGTTTCCATATTCCAATGACGAAATGCACTATTTCTGGATGTTAGAATTGTTTGGTTAAACTTTAAGTATCAAGTCCTCGTATGAAATACTATGCTGACCATGGGTTTTGCCAACATTCCCAGAGAAGATAAAGTGGCTGACGGCGGAGATGACGCATGGTTTGTCACTAATTCTATTGTTAATGCCATGGGCGTTGCTGATGGCGTAGGTTCTTGGAGAAGAATGGGTATCAATGCAGGCAATTGCTCTCGGTGTGTAATGCGGGTTGCTAAAGATTATTTTATTAACGGTAGAGAAATAGTTGCGGAAAGTTTAGAAGAAGCCAATAATTCGTGCAGAGAACAAGGTTCCACCACAGCATTAGTAGCCTACTTAGATGATGCCCGATTGTTAAACATCAGTCAAATCGGAGATTCCAATTTAATTGTTATTCGGGATGGTGAAGTAAAGTTTCAAACATCTTCTGGAACTCACTCCCGAAATGTTCCGTTTTCTATGGGTCTCGGTTCTAAAGATAAGTTTAACAAAGTTTTAGAAGATTACACATTTTATTGTCATACTGGAGACATTATTATCTTAGGAACTGATGGCTTATGGGATAATCTTTATCCAGTCCAAGTGATAGACATTCTCAAGACTACTAAACTTAAAAGTCCTACTCGTATGGCTAAGGTTTTGGCAAACATCGCTTACGAAATGAGTCAAGACGAAGAAATCTGGAGTCCATTTGCTCAAGATGCTTACGAAGCAGGTGATATTTATGATACCTTAGATTTGTCAATTTGGGAAGGCGGTAAGCCTGATGATATTACTATCGTTGTGGCTATCGTTGAATAAGTTTTTCCACTTCTGCTCGCAAATTATTGTAGGCCGTCGTAGCAAACCAAGTAAAACAACCAGCCCAACAACTCAAACTAAAGCAGAGTAAAATCCAGAACTCATTCATTCTTCGCTCAACTCGTAAGTAATGCCGTAAAGAAAATCTTTCTCATACTCTGTGCTTACTGATTTAGCAACCATTAACGGTTTAACTTCTTTGAGTAAATCATTAGTAAGTTCATATTGCAGTTCAAACATAGCATTGAAATGTTGATATAACAACATAGCCGTAATAACCATTAACAGCACACAAGCCACAAAGGTAGGAACATCAATCATCAGGAATCAACTCCCAAAGCCAACAATGCCCAATTGTCCCAATGCTGCTTCAGGAGTAAGCAACCCCGCCTCAACCTTTTCAGTTAAGACACCATAGGGCAAACAATGATTTTTCCAATCGCAATATCGGCACTGCCAATCACCAATTTGAGCCAAAGGTTTCTTTTCCCAAGTGTTTGCACCAGTTTTGCTGATGTCGCCAGAAGCCATCTTCTTTTCAAAAGTTTCTTCATCAAATCTGATTTGGTAATCTCGGTCAGGTGGATTTTCTACATCTTTTAAGTAATCTTGCATCATGTAATACCTGTCCATAATGTTGTCCATAGTAAGTCCACCAACACGATTAAGAGTAATACCTGCCTCTAATGAAGCCAAAGCATCAGGTTCAATACGGTTGCCGTTGCGGTCTTTAATGATAACCTCTCCACCGTAGCCATCACTAAGGCTGATGTCAAAGTAAGTTGTCAAACCATCATCTACTTGACAATAAACAATACGGAATGAATCAATTTCCACACCATAGTATTCTTCTAATTTCCAGCGCATTCGCAAATACAATGCGGTTTGCATTACATGGTCCATCTTAGGATGCCCCATAGGATACTTTTTGTTGCCGATACCATAAACTTCTTTCTTAGAAAAGAAACCACGGTTGGTCTTCATTTCCATACCGATAGCCTTAGTAGTAGAAATATCTGTAATCTCTCCTTCTTCATTCATTTCAAAATCACGAAGAAGTCCGTCTACTTCACCAGAAATAATAAGTTCGCCACGAGGGTCTCCATTTGAAATATCTTCACGGATAGGGATGTTGCCTTCAATCAGCACGCCCATACGATTCCAATGTGTCTGAAAGTTCTCCTCCATAGCATGACCTACGGCAAACTTGATGAAAGTTTGGTCATCAGGTCTGTTGGTTCGTGGCACGCCTGTTTTGCTATACCAAACTGCTCTATGGCACTTACCAATCAACTTTTCGTTGCCCACTTCGTCTGTAATTATGCAAGATGCACCTGTTGGGTTAAGTCCACCCTTACTGTATCTTACATTTCCTTTTCTCATGCTGTTAAACACTGGTTTCAATATGTCTGTCATCGTCTATCACCGTTTCAATCAACAGGCTGGTGCGCCTATCTCTTAATTATCCCTAATGTGTAGGACTCATATAAAGGTTATGCACTACGACCCGCACGCTTGAACTCATCTTTGAGGCAAACACCGACCACAATTCTTGCACCTGAAGCATCCTCAATGGTAACTTTCAAATGTTTTTTCTTTTCACCATAGTCTTCAAAGACTAACCATTTGCCCTCTCCGAGTTCTAATCTAACTTGCATTTAATCACCAATCAGAAAAGTTCTTCATCTTCTGGGTTAGACTCTGCATCTGGCTCGGACTCTCCTGTGCCTTGATTAGCAAACATGAAATCCATACGAGGCATCATACTCAAACTACCTTCTTTAACAAAGCGAACTAAGTTTTCACCCACAATGGCTTCAGTAGATTCAGCCATATCAGCCAACTTGTTCCAATCACCAAACCATGCAAGGTCGTGGCGTGTAATCGGAGTTTCTTGATACATCATTACCATTTTCTTATGATTCAATCCATGACTTTCTGCCAAGGCTCTGAAAAAGAAATCAGTTTGAGTATTATCTTGAGATTCATTAGGGTCTGCAAACATAAAGACCATTACGAAACCATCAGGAATAGTTTCATTTTCTTCTAATTGTTTCATTACCGCACGCAAGTCGTGAGATTCTGGTTGTTGATGAGCGCAACTATCGGAGGCGCAGCAATCATGTTCTTCTTCTTTTTCTTCGTTTTCATTCTCTTTACTAATACTCATTGTATATCACCTAACATTTGTGCAATCTGTTCATCAGGAACGCCCTTGCCCTTAAGATAAGTAGCAAAGTCAAACCCTTCCCAGTTTTTAATTACATCTAACATCGTTTGAAAATCTCCAAACAATTGTTCAGTAGGAACTTTTTGATTCTTCTGCACCACTTCTTGTTGCCCCGGAATCTTATAATGACTTACATTGACAAAGTATTTCTTATCAATCATAGACGAAACTACTGCACGAGCCAAGTCTGCATTCTTTTGAGAATCCAGATTAACACGAACCTTTTCTTGAGAGTGTGGTAAAAGTTCTGCTTGATGTTGAACAATAGCATTCAAAAATAAGTCTGGGTTGCTATTCAACCAATCTTTAATTTCTCCATCGGTAGTTCCACGCTGCTTCAAAAACTCTGTAAAGTTTCCTGCTGTGCTAACCACGAACCGCAAAGGCTTATCTAAAATGTTAAACATGACGAAATAAACATCATCTCGGTCAGCCTTGTTTCGCATCACGACTTCTGAAGTTACGACAACTTCCATATCATTGTTCAAGCCAAGTTGAACCTTGTTAATCTTGTCCATAACCAAATTATGTCCAATGACTTACTTAAACCTTCGTAAGATTTCTGGTAAATCTTCAATCGGGTGCATATCTTCATCGTTTTCTAACCAAACATTGGCGCAGATGGTTTGCACATCTACGCCTTTGGCTTTAACTTCGTGAGCATAGTTCCAACCCATAAGTTTTACTTTAGGTTTCTTAGAATCTCCGTCGGCAGTAGTCCAAACCACGATAGCATCATCACGAACATAACTTTTAAGTTGATTCGGTGGTATCATTCGCTTGAACTTGTCCCATTGATGAGGTCGCAAACCTTTGATTTCAAGAGCCTGTCCATAAACATTCAAATCTCCTTTCAAAGTTTTGTTGGTAAAATCAATGTAGTGTTCTACAATATCTTCTTTGGGAATAAATCTTTTCAGATAGACCGCAGTTGCCTTTTCTGATTTGACTCCAACCAGATTGCTACTTATTTTATTATGATTGTAAGCACCAGAACCTTTTGAACCTTCGCCACCATAATGATTGACGATATTTTCAGCGTGTTGCTGACACCACTTTAATTCTTTCGGGAATAGTTTGACTGTGGCTACCATGTTTCCTCAAGACTCCTACACCGTCAATCTACTTAAACCTTTGTTGATTTACTCTTTCGGTGTTGCGCTTCATGTTAGCAGTAGTGTTAATACCATATCGCCAAATATCAATTACGGCTAAAGTTAGCAACACTCCAAAACTCGCTAAGACAATTTTCCAGACCATAGATTAACTATGACCCACGACTGTTATTAACTTTACATATCGTCCATCAATTTCTTGAGGTGTTTCCTCAAAACTTCAATCGGTTCTTTGAGATATTCCTTTCTATCCCATGCCTGCACAACATTCATCGCAGCCAGCAATACTTCCTCGTTATGATAGTTCCCATCCATCACTTAGTCCTAAATCATTCTGTGATATAAACTTTCAGGTTGAACTTGACCAGATAAGGGTATTTCCCTCCCCGGATAAGGGAGGCGCATAGCGACGGGAAAAGGCTGTTCCTGCAACGGAAGCGAAGCGACGACCCTACCGAGGGCTACGAAAGTTTTCTCGGTAGATGACTACTGGATTCCCGGTTTGTCCAAAGGAGGTGTTTTCAAATACTGCAACAAACTTTTAGCCCAAGTTTCAGGACAATCATGCTTCTTAATCAGACCCTCCATCGTATTACAATGACTACACAGCACCCCACGAATCTTACCTGTCTCATGGTCATGGTCAATACAAGCAATCTTAGGATTACTTGCCCCGCCGCTTCGGTGTTCTACTTCTGTTCCACAGACCTGACAATTATGAATAGTCATAATTTGATTCTTGAGAACATGAGCCGTAGTAGAATACTTGTTTTTCTTCATCATGCAAGCCCCACAAACCATTACGCTTTCATCTAAATCAAAAGTCATAGCAATACCTTTTTGCCCAGAGATTCCACAGCACCAACAAGTTTCACCTTTGTATTGTTCATGGCTAACGCAAGTGCTACAAAGTTGATAAGTGCTATTCGTGATACGGCGATACTCTCCACAACTTTGACATTCTGCTTCGGTAGTAGTTCTTACTCGGTCTGCTTTTGGCACAACGATTAACTCTGTATCCTTAAAAGTTTGAGGTCTTTCTACCCACGCTTCACGATATTCTAAGAATCTTTCCCACGGCCAGCCCTTGCACTTTCTGGACCAAACTTTATGGCAATTATTACACAATAGTTTGTTATCTTTAATATGAAATGCTTCAGTTGCGTCGCAAACTTTTTCACAAGCGTCGCAGGATTCACCATAGTATCGGAACTTATTGGCGCAAGGCGCACACAATTGATATTTACCTTGCCAAATGGCGGTGTATTCATTACACCCACCTTTACAAATACCCAGACCTTTATTTTTAATTCTTAGGTCTTTTGGGATTTCTGGTAACGGACAATTTCGCCATGCTACCATAACACTACTAAACTGTATCACTTACTTAAACTATCTTCAGGCGCACAGGCTTCACAACAATACAGATAACCACCTTGCATAATATCAAAGTCCTCATGGCAGACCCGACAAACTCGGTGTCTCCATCTTAGAGCATAACAAACAACCAAACGGGCTTCTTCAAGGCTTACAGCGTCCTCGTTTTGAATTAAACCACTCTCTACGGTCAAGCCTTTTACCTGACACCATGATTCCAGCATAGTTAGCATAGGTCGTCAGACCTACATAAAACTAACGACTACTTAAATCTATTCATCCCAGCGAGATTCTACATAGGAATCTGTTTCTCTGTCCCAAAACATCAGAGAAAGGCTCGGTGGATTTGGTCGGTGCATATACACCACATCATAAGATTTCAAAAACGCTACTGTGCATTGAGTTAGTCCTGTGATAAACAAACGAATATGACTTTGTTTCTTACCCAAACGGTTGAACCAACCTAATGCTCTGGATTCTAACCATTCCATATCAAGCATACGCTCTGTGGGAACAGAGTCCCACACCGCTTCGCTTACCGCCGCATCTTGCCATGTGATTTCGTGTCGTCCTTGAATCAAGGCTACATTTATTTCTTCACTCATAATTCATACCTCCGCCTTCAATATCCATAAAACCGCACTTTGGACAATACCAAACTTCATGTTTCTCAATCCGTGCGGGTGCTAAGACCATATCACTACGACACATCGGACACGGTGGACCCGTGGGTCTCCGATAAGTCATCATAAGGCATCACTTCAGTTGTAGCGGTTGTTGTATTCCGCATAGAGTTCATCTGTCAAATCAAAGATTTTCTGAACCATATTCTGTGGTTGATTTTCGGCATCCATTTGTGCTGCCACCAAAGCCGTAGCATTGTTCAAACACATACCCAAAGTAATGCGTTGCTGTGTGGACATGATTCCTGCATTGGAGTCGCCAATGTAAATCTTTTCACCACTTGGAGAAATTAGCGTAATCTTTGCGTGTTCGGACTTGCTAACCAAAGAAAATTGCACCTTAGAGCCTTCCGCAGACTTAAACTTACCTGCATATCGCCCTTTCAGGTCAAACATTCCAATCTCGCCTTTGGGATTTGAAACACCAGAAGGCCCTTTGAAGTAATATCTTAGGGTTTCTCCTCGTTCAAATCTTTTAGCATCGTATCCATCTTCGCATTCAATTTCTATATTTACACTCATCTTATCATCTCCTAACCATTTTGGTCGGTTCTTACTTTACCATAGGGCAGATGACCCTAATAAAGTTTTAGTCCAAACGGATTTCTCGCCACTCTACACGACCTGCTTTGATTAAATCTCTAATCCTGCGTTGCTTGGTTGTCAGTTGTGATTTAGCGGCCTTAACATCCAGTAGAACTACTTTGCCTTCCGCCATATTCTTTTCTCTGTCTTGATACCACTCCCAAACCACATAATCTAAAGGATTGCCGAGGAAACTCCAATCTTGAGGCTTCCAAGATCG
>JAAHTH010001820.1_pt1 | contig 17459 bp, 18 predicted proteins | sample 6116091 | NCBI WGS metagenome assembly JAAHTH01 (sample SAMN13939990, study PRJNA603662) | sponge metagenome | isolation source: marine sponge | host: Mycale hentscheli | place: New Zealand | collected 2006 | reverse complement strand
GTTGGTACATCATATTCAAATATTCCATTACCACTTGCGTTAGTTCCTGCACTAGCTACTGGGTCATTGTCTGCAAATATTCCATTACCAAAATTAGCTAGTAATCTAACATTGTTTGATGATGTCATATCTGCACCACAGAAAAAGTAAGCACCACCATTTGTTGAAGAAGGTGCAGTTACAGTATATGCAGCTCCTGTACCAGTTGAACCACTTGTAGGGTCACCACTATTTTGCCAAGTGCCATTTTTTCCAAAATAAAGTTTGTTATTATCTAAATCTAATGCACACATAACAATATCATTAGTAGTATATGAATTTCCATAACTAGAACTTTGTGTAGAATTATTAAATAGTAGTCCATTACTAGATTGATAACAATACTCATAAGCACCTTGACCTAATTCATCTGTAAGATTTGGAGAAGCTCTATCTGAAATACCTATTGAACAATTATTACTTGGTGTTTGTACTTTCATTTCAAAATAATATTTACCAGATGTCATACCTAATGTACTTCTAGCCCAACATTTATTAGCTCCATCTTCACTATTAAATTTGTTATTACCATAAGTAAATGTACTATTTCCTAAATTTCCATCTAAAGGATTCCATGTAGCAAAAACATTACTTGGATTATCTTCTGTTTTTGTAAGATTACCACCTGCAACTGTAAAGTTATTACCATTACCAGATTGGTCTGTAACTGAATTACCATCTTTTAAAATAAAGAAACCATTAGTTCCATAAGTTACACTAGGAGAAGTTTTAATTTTCCATTCTCCAGTTGTTGCATCTGTTTCTCCAAATGCTGATGCGTCATAAGCTGTGCCATCAATATAATTAATATGGCTCATACAACCATCAAATTTCGATGAACCATCAGTATCTGATGCAACATATTGGGTATAACCACTTATATTATAATTAGTAGTGTAATCTAAAGAAGGATAAGATGCTGTACTAAATGAAGTTTCTTGAACACCATTAATATATATTTTTGCTCTATCAGTAGATGTGGCTTGTGTTGTATCTAAAACACAAACAATATGATACCAACCATTTACATCTCTTAGTTTTCTATTTGTAGATACTTGATATCTATAATATGAATTATATCTTGAAAATTGAAGTCTTCCATTACCTTCAATTAATATCATATCTCTATTACCACCTGTTCCAGTAGTAAAAAGTTGACCTGTTGCTGTATCATTTGATCTTTTTACCCAAGCAGAAAAAGTCATTTTTTGGTTATCACCACTTGAACTAATTGTTCTTGTTAAATATGTACTAGCCATTACTTAACCCCCGCTATTTCTTTAATTATATTTTTAATTTTATTCATTATATTTTTTATTCCTTTTTTAATTTTATTCATTAATTGAACTGTCCGCCTCCTGTAGCACCAAATGTTGATGTTAAACTAAAACTACGATCAGCAGTTTGGCCTTCAGCATCGGTTGCTCTTATTGTAAAATTATAAGTGGTTGGACTTGTTGATGAACCACCAAAATCTGTTGTACTTAAAACACCAGCAGAAGATAAAGTAACATTAGCCGTAGCCAAATTACTTCCAACTTCACTAAATGTTACAGCACTATCTGAAGTAGCTGCAACCGTTGCAAGTGTACCAGAAAAATCTCCAGCAAAAGAACCTAAGCTTCCAGAACTTGTTGTCCAAGTTGGGGCATCAGATACAGTTAATATATTTGTACTTGATATAACAGCATTACCATCTGGGTTTTCAATTCTCATTCTATATTGAGCATCAACACTTAAAGTAATTGTAATTGTTAATGATGTAGAATTATTAAAAGTGATTGTTGAAGCAGGATACCATATACCTGTAGCAGTATTTATAAATTCAACTTGAGTACCTGATATAAAATTAGATCCTGTAATTGTAATTGTTGATTCAGTATTATCTATTGTACTTGGTGATATAGAAGTAATAGTGGGTTTAGTTTCTCCAACTGTTACACTTCCACCTAAATTAACAGATGTACCATTAATAGTTATTGATTGACCTTCAACAAAAGATTTAACTGATTGTTGAGATGGTGTTTTAGTTTCGCTATCAGTAACCATATCATCTTCATCAATAACATTAGCAGCAACCCTAGCATCGGCTCTTCCATCAGTATAATATAAATTAGTATTTTCAGGAACAATTGATGTATCTAAAGTACTAGTTGTTGAATAATTTGATGCATCACCTATAAATATTTTACCATCATCAAGGTTTGGAGTAGCATTACTTCTACCTGCACCTTGAATTAATATAATACCTGTTGAAGCATGTACTTTTTCAATTTTACCAATTTTTTGAATTAAACTAGATTCTCCACTTGGTTGTGTTTTAGTTAATTGTCCAGCTGTAGTATTAATATATAAACTATCACCTTCAGTCCAAGTACCACCAATATTTTGAGTTGTATCAATATTAGTAATTTGACCAAATGTTAAAACATCAACATTTCCGTTTAATGATACTGTAGCATTTGCTAAACCAACTGCTGGCATTTTAGAACTATCATCAGCATCTGCTTTTGATACAATTGGAGTATTACCACTAATACCTGAAATATAAACAACATCAGCTTTTGTTAAAGCCTCTCCTGCTTGTGCTTTCATTAAATTAGCACCACGTAAATTACCAATAAATTCTGCAGCTGTTACCTCATTAAATGTTACATCATCAATAGTATTTAATGTTTGATTAAATGGATTAGATGATAAAGCAGATAAGTCAACAGTATTACCATTTGAAATAGTTAAATTAGGATCACTAAATGATAATGTTTGACTATCAGATTCAGATGTTAAATAACCTGCATCATTTGTCCATTGTGATATAGCACCACTTTTATTTGTTAAAGTATCAGAAGAACTTGAAGTAATAAATGCTGCTGTATTTGTATCAATTACTGTTTGAACTTTTGCATCAGTATAATATTTATTTGTTCCCTCAGATAAATCAGAAGTTGATTTGCTAGATAAATCTAATGTTGTTGAAATAGAAGCATTAGCTGTTCCATCAAAACTAGCAGAACCAGTTATTGGTCCTGTTAATATAATATTTCTGGCAGTTGCTAATCTTGTTGCTTGATCAGCAGAAGTTACAGCATCATTAATTTGTACATATGCACTTCCTGACCATCTATAAACATCACCTGTATCTTGAGCAATATATATTTTACCTGTTTCACCTGTAACTGGAAATGCAGCAAAGTTTGCGTATTCTGCAACATCATCTACATAACTAGGTAATTGTGCAGCACCAACCTTACCAGTACCATCTAAACCAGCATAACCATTATTTTGATTTTTATTACTTGTTTGTTCAAATTGTGTACTATCTAATCCATCTATAGTTCCAGCATCAACACTTAAATTATTAACAAATGTTGTATCAACACGTGCATCAATAGCTACATTCATTGAACTAGTATCAACTGTTCCAGTAGCACCTTGTGGACCTGTTGCACCTTGTGGGCCTTGAGGACCTTGTGCTCCAGCTATACCTTGTATACCTTGATCACCTTTAGCACCAGCCGGACCAGTTGGACCTGTTAAACCTTGGATCCCCTGAATACCTTGATCACCTTGCGGACCTTGTGGACCTGTTGATCCTTGTGGACCTGTTGCACCAGTTGGGCCTGTTTGTTTTGAAACAGTTATAACTTTTGTTGTTCCATCTATTTTAATTGTCATATTATTTTATTCCTTTACTGAGGTTGATATCTTATTACAAATACAAACCTTATCGAATTTTTAACTTCGGGAGTACCTTGTGCCCATTGTACTTTCATAACCACAATATATGGTGATGTATCATCAGGAGTAGCTGTAAAACTACCTTGATCTGATAATAATGTTTCGGGTACCAATAATTCAAATTTACCAGCAGTACTAGTATTATATATAAGTTCTGCTTTTGTATATGAATGTTGTACTGCACTTCCGACAGCTGTTAATGAATCAATTACTATAGATCCTCTTTTTCTTGTAACATTTGCTTCAAATAAATCAGCTTTTATATCAAAAGTAGTAGATACAGAACTAAAATCTATAGTTCCATCTTCTACTGATAATAAAAATGAATTACCTTCAGTTACTTCTCGAGCAACAATATTATCTGCTCCTCCTAAGTAATGTTGTATGTTTGATATTCTCATATTATCTCCTGTAGGTTAGTTATGAGTAAATACATATCTGTGGATATATATTTTATTTTATTAAGTTTGTTTTACCCAGGCAGTACCATTCCATTTATAAATATATTCAGCAATTAAAACATCTGTATTGCTGTCAGTTATTGTATAAGTACTTCCTTTGTTAGTATAAATTGTTGCACCAGTATCAGTTGCACCTAAAGATAAACCAGTAATATCACTGTCATTGCTTACCCTATATGCTAAATATATTTTAGTAGAAAAATAAATCATTTCTGATCCACTTAATACTGTATCAGGACTATCAACTGGTATATTATATATTTCAGAAACAGTAAGTGCTTCAGTATCAATAACATATTGTCCGTTTGAATTAGCAATTATATCAAAAAATCCATCTACTAATGCGGCAGAACCATTTGACATACCATCAAAAGCAAATTCTGGAGTTTTTATAGTAGCTAATTTATATCCTGGAAATATTGTGTTTAAAGTATTTTTAGTAGTTTCAAACCAAGAATAATCTGTTGTAACATTTGAAAATACATCTTTATTAGCTAAAGTTACAGATCTTAAACCATAATAATCTGGTGTTTTTGAACCTAATGTTGTAATTGAAGCATTACCAACACCTGTTGTAAAATTACCTATTGTATTTCCTGTACCAGTATTATTAGTTACAAGTAATTTATATATATTATTTACATATCCATTATTAACTGCAGTAAATCTAATTTGATTAGTAACTGGTTGATCTACTTCAATAGTCCAATCAGTTATTAAACTATTAACATTACCTATTATATCCGAAATTGTGTTTACAGCTCCAGATAATGCTGGATTAAAGCCAACAAAACCTTTATTATAATCAGCTGAACTACTTCCAGGTTTAGTTACTTGAACATTAGTTTTACCAGCATCATTAATATCTGTTTGTGTTGTACCTAAAATACCTTGTGTAATACTTTTTGTAATATTTGAATCAGAAAAAGTAAAATCTAATCCAATATCATCTTGAATTGTTGTAGTATAATTAACTATTTTTGAATCACCTGAATCTATTGAAGCTGTTATATATCCACTTAAAGAATTATTTAATGCGTTTCTAAATTCAAGAGCACCTGCTGTTGCATCTAAATTATTACTAAATGATGTAACACTTCCGCCAGTAAATGTAACCTTATTAAATAAAGGTTGCCCATCCATAGTTTTTGTATATAAATCAGGAGCAGTAATATTATATGTTTCTCCTAATACTCCAGTTCTTGTAATTGAAGCATTACCAAAAATAATATTACCTGCATCTGAACCAGTAACAGATCCATTACTTACAGTAGCCGTCCATAATTCATTAGGGTCTGAATCAAATGCAATTGAACCAGTAAATGTAATTGTTTTACTTACAGTATCATATGTAGCAGTATAATTATTAGGTGATTCAGTAGTATTATTTATTAAATCTGCTAAATTATTTCCAATATCATCTGATTGATCGTCAGTTTCTAAATCAGCTGCAACATTTAATGTTAATGTACCTGTTCCATCAGGTTCAGTTAAAGTTATATTTGTAGCAAATGAAGTTCCTGCACCATCAGTTTCGTGTTCATAATTATGAATAATATTTGTACCATCACCAGCAACGTCATTAATTGAAAAAGATGTTACTTCGTTTGAAGATGTACCTAAATTAACTATTATTTCATAACCTGAAAAATCTACAAGACCACTATCAGGGTTTATATCATCTACATAAGCAGGTAATGAAACAGTTACACCACTTATACCTAATCCTAATATTCCTGTTCTAATTTCAGATAATGCATCAATAGCACCTATACCATTTGATAATGTAGCATTATGTAAATAACCTAAAGTGCCTAAATTAACTGAATATTGTGTATTTGATCCTGCACTCCATCTTGTTTCTGAAGCCGGTTCAGTTGAATTATAAATATATAAGTCATTATCTAAAATAAATTCTTTACCAAACCCAACAATATCTGCTGAATCTGAATAAGTAAATTGAGATGAATAACCACCGCTATTAGTAAATATTTGTGTATTTGTAGTTGTTACTACAGCAACATTATTACTATCTATAATATGAATATTTTTTAAATTATTTCTTACATTAATACCAGTAATAATATCTGAGCCTGACCATGTTCCTGCGTTTGCATAAACAGAACTGATTGCCATTTTTTAATTTCCTTTATTAGTTAAATTGTCCACCACCAGTTGCAATAAAATCATTATAATTTATTGAACTTGTTGCAACAACTTGTGAAGCCGAATTAGTGTAAGTAATTACATTATTGTTTGCACTAGCGCTAAAATTAGCTAAATTATCAATTGCAGAAGCTATAGCCGTAGCCGTACCTGCAACAGTTGAAGACATAGTATCTGTTAAATCACCATAATCTGTTAAAGATAATTCCCATGCTCTGATTGGATTACTAGTATTATCATAATTATTATCTAATGTAATTGTATATGTATTTGTTGTTCCAGGCCTTGTTAAATTTATTTCTCTAACAGTTGTGCTTGTAGTAACTTTTATAGTATCATCATCTTGTATTTTAATTGATATAATACCACTAACAGTTTCAACATCTTGAAATACTTTTTCATATCTATGATAATATTTAATTTTAGTTCCATTATACCACACAATAATCTTATCATTTGTATCTACAATGTTATTGCTAATATCTAAATTTGATATTGTATCTAGTATTGTCATTATTTTATTCCTATATTAATTAAATTGTGCACCACCTAAAGCCCCTAATAATGATGGTATTAAATAAACGTTCCATATTTCACCCTCAGTAACTGATGAATTATAAAGTAAAACATCATCTCCCATATTAGAAACATTAAAGTTTTCAACACCACCTGCATTTGTTCTTGCATAATATGACCAAGCATTATTAACCAATTTAAATGAAAATAATTCAGTATTAGACATTACATATGCAGTTGAAGTACCTATAGATACAGATCTTCCAAAACCACTTGATACACCATCAGTAACTAATGAACTTAATTCTAAAATGCCATTAACCTTAACACTATTAGATGAAGAATCTGCAGTTAAAAAACCAGCTGTATCCCAATCTTTAGCATTTGCAATTACTTTTCTAGATGTAGCATTTTGTATATCATCAGCTAAATTAATATGTAATAATTCTTTTTGTGTTACATTACCTCTTGTTCCTGTAAAACTTATTTCTTGTTGTTCTGTTACAGCGGTTCCTGAATTAAAACTTGCTGGAAATGTTATAGATCCAGAACCATCAGTACCGCCAGTTCTTGTAATTGTATTAATTGTAGTACCAGCATAACCTAATTGTTGAACAGCAGGAGTATCATTAAATGTATCTCTCATATTAGATCCAGTATTACTGTCACCATATCTAATTTGAGTAAATCTATTTACAACTCCATAAGGGTTTTTTGCATCATTTGGATCTACAATAATTCCAGAAACACCTGAAGTAATACCACCGGCACCCGGTCTAAATACACCAAAGTCATAAGCATTAGAAAAGGATCCTCTAGCAAATTGATTTATAGGTCTTACCCAAAATACTAATGTATCTGTAAAATCTAAATCAAATACTTTGTGTGTAATTGTAGCACCTTCAGTAAACGGACCTGTTGATGTTCTAAATGAAATATTAAATTCTCTATCAGCAATAGCATTATTAACATTATCTCCAACATATATTTCAAATGTTTCAGTTAAACCAGTTGGCACAGTCCATTGTAATTCTACAAATGGAGTAGATGAATCTGTATCGCTATTAACTGATATTAAATCAGTAATTGTTCCAAAATTTCTAGGATTAGCTAAGTTTGTATTTGGAACTGTTTGAAATTCTGTTAATGCTTGTTCTGCATATGCTGTAGCATTATATTCTTGTGCAGTAATATAATATCCTGATACACCATCGCTATTCATTTCAGTTTCAGTAATAGAATTAATTTTAAATAATTTATTAGTAAAACCATAAGTATCATTTGTAACTGATATTATATCTGTAACTTGTAATGCTAAAGCCCTTGTATCTGTTTTAAATGATACAATTAAATTATCTCTTGACTTTTTAATAATAACATTAGCAATTCTTTCAGCCATAATATTATTATTTGCATATTTTAATCTTGTATCTTGAACTAATTCAGGTTCATTATATGCTTTTTGATTACTATCTAAGCTTAAAAATACTTGATCATCTTGAAATTTTTGATCAATAGCATTAAATGAAACATTCATTTTATTTAATGTACTATTAAAACCATCATTAACTATAGTAACGTCACCATACATGTTATCAGGATTAAATGACATTACAGATGTTCCTGTAGTATCAGAAATAACTTGAAATTTACCTAAATGATAACCAAATATTGCTTGAGAGCAAACTACTAAATCAGAAATATTTAAATCTCTTGTATCATTAGTATTTAATGCACCATTTGTGGTATATCTTTTAGCACTTACTGTAGCTCCATTTTTATCTGTATGTGAAATTAAAGTATCACAAAATGCTTTATGAGCAATAAATGAATTTAAATCAACATCACTATCTGATATTACATCACCACAACCATAAAAAGTATTTGTTAAATAATCTAATAAACATTCAGCTGGATTATTTGAATATGATGTTCCAGTTGATAAAGTAGATCCTGTAAAAGTTCTAACTAATTTACCTTGAACTTCTGCACCTAATTTATTTGTTAAACCAGTTACAGATTCATCTCTGTTATATTTTAATTCTACATATAAATATGCTACATTAGGCATTGTTCTATTTGCAGCATTAGTGTTCCATTTAGTTGAAAATGCTTCCATAGGAGAACATCTTCCACCAGCTTTAAATTTTTTAACTATTAAATTTCCATTTAAAAAATCATCTGTATTACCATCTGGATCTGTTGCATTTGTTACATTACCATCACTATCTAATGTTAAGCTAAAATTATCCCAATATATATCACCAATATTTTGAATAGGCCCCTCACATAATGAAATAATAAATGCCATTGTTTGATTATCAGATGTTATATCTGCAAATGTAATTGAACCATATAATTTACTTTGACCATAAATAACAGGAAGTTTATTATTTGGATCTGATGCAATTCTTTGTCTAATTCCTGGATCAGGGGCTGTTTCACCAACACCTGCATTTGGAATATCTGGAGCAAATAATTTATTTGCAATAAACGAAACTGCTACTGATAATGCAAATCTAGCTATCATTCCTTTAACACCCGCTGATGTAAGTAATGTTATAACTGGTGCAGCTGCTGCCATAATTAAATTTCCTTTTTATACATTGATTGAAATTCTTTATAGTTCAATTTATTAAAATTAATATTTGTTTTAGGTATAGAATAAAAAATTATATCTTTAACTTCTTTATGATTTTTTATTTCTTTTTCCAATTTTTTATTCATTCTATAAAATATAGATGAACCTCTCTTATTAGGGTGAACCCAAGTTAATAAAACATGTAATTGTGTTATATGTGGATTTAATAAATTAGGTATTTTCATTCCTAATAATACACCATCAATAACTTCATTTTCATCTTCTGATATTACTGCAGTTTTATCTTTTGCTATTGCTTGCATTAAACCTTTATAATATTCTGTATTATCTTCTTTAAATTGACCAAAGTCAAATTCTTTTCTGTGTTGTTCAAGTAATTTTACACCTTGATCAACATCTTTATATTCTCCGATTCTTATCATTATATTTATTCTCTATTAGTCTTCTGCTCCAAATCTTGGATTAAAAAGAACCATTGAAGCCACAAACTCCATTGAAGCATCATTATTTGTATATTGTTTAAATGAACTATCAGATGTAAATCTGCCTGATTTAGTATCTAATAAAGCCCCTACTATATTTTTACATTCAACATTTATATTTACATTACCCTTTTCAGTATTTTCTTCGTCAACTGAATGCGAATTAATTATACCTTGCCATTTTTGATAAACTTGTCCTTGAATAGCACCTGTTTCATCATTCCAAAAAGCTTGATATATTGTAACTATACCACCAATAGCATTTACATTTTCTAAAACAGCTATAATTGTATTTGGTAAACCATTTAATTGTATAGTTACTGAATTAGTTTTTACATCTTGTGTTTCTTCAACAGCAGATAAACCAATTATATTAGATCCCGGTAAATATGTATCACCATTATATGTAATATTTGTATATCCAGTATTTAAAAATAAACTATCGTTATTATCAGAAGTAACTTGAAATTTAATTAATTGAATTGGATAAGTTTTTCTATTTGCAACTTCAGCTAATGTTGTTGAATCTATTGTTTTTACCATTATAATATCTCCTGAAAATTAAAAGTATCATAAGCATAATAATTATATCCTGGGCCAGGAACAACTGTTACATTTGGTCTACCATTTAATAACATTTTAAATTGTACTCCATTGCCATAAGTAAAAGTATTACCAGATACAATAGGGTTAATTGCACCAGTCATTAATTTAAAAGTTAATAAATTACCACCTGTTGCTGTTGCATCTTGTTTAATTTGATAAACTTTTGAACTTGAACTAAATTGTATAAAATCACCAGCTTTAACATTACTTGATGTAGCTACATTAGCTAATTGAACATCAACTCCGCTTGTATTAGCATCAACAACGGTAATTGTTAATCCAGATTGTGCTGTTATATTTCCATTACCAAAAGTTAAATTAATTGTTGATGGTAAATCAGTTGTTTTAAAATCTATTCCATCTGTTATACCTAATAATTCTGCTTCAACTTCATCATATTTTGTTTTAGTTAATAATGGTAAACTTACTTCCATAGAATAAAATGTTGGACTGCCTCTTTCTATTCTTGCATAACCAGAATTTGATATTGATCTTCTGACTCTGGATGCTCTATTTAAAGAGACACTATTTGTATATTCAAATATTTTTGACATTATTTTCTCCTATTTCTTAAACCAGCAGTATTTCTAGTAAAATTTCTATTAGCTCCACCTACTTCAGCAGGACTACTTGTTATAACAGCTTTAATTTGATCAATTGCTCTTTGATCTACATTTCCAGATATATTAAATGTATTATTAACTACACTTCCCATATTTCCTTGAGCTTGATTTCTTGGTATTACAACTTCACCTGGTGTTAATAATGCAGGTATTCTATCTGTGTATGGTGCACCACCTGGTACAACTCCACCTTTATTAAATCCTAAAAAAGAAAAGAAACTACCACCAGAACTACCACCAACAGCAGCAGTTGCAGTTGCTAATGCCAATTGTTGTGCCTTTTCTGATGTAATTTGTTTTTCTATTATAAGTTTTTTATTTCCAAAACTTTCAAATAATCTTTCTATTCCGGCTTCAATAGTTTTCTTTATAATAGTTTCAGCTATAGTGTTTAATATGTTTTTAAATATATTTTTAGTAGTTTCTAATAATGAATTACCTTGTCTTAATCCTTCTAAAAAAGTTGTACTAATTGTATCTGAAATTAATTTAGCTTCAATACCAGATTCTTCTAAAAGATCTCTGTATGTTCTTGTATTTGCATTAACTATAGCTTGATCCCTAATATAGGATCTATTCATATTGAAAATTCGCTCATTTAAAGCGGCTATATCTTGTTGTTTTTTTAAAAAATCAGGATCACTTGCAGCACCAAAATTAGGTCTTGATCTAGGATCCCTTTCAGCTCTTGGTGTAGTTCTTGTTCCTGAAAATAATTCTTTTTGTTTTCTATTTAATTTTGTATAAGCATTAACAACTTCATTAGCTTCAATTCTTATTTTTTCTAATTCTGCAGCTATTTCCTTAGCAGCTTCTGCCGCCTGTTTAGATTGTTTTGGAAATATTTTTAATTTAGAAACAAAGTTAAGAACGGCTAATTGAGCCTCTTTCATTTTAATTATAAAATAATCTTTAATTGTATCTACAACTTTCATTATAGCATCATTAAATGCAATAAATGCTACAACGGCTACTTGTATAGCTGTTATAATAATACCAACTATATTTGCTCTTAAAGCTATATTTAAAGCAGCTAAACTAATTGTTGCTCCTTTTATTGCTGTTCCTAATAAAATAAATTGTGAAACAACACCTGCAACAAATGTACTTATTTTTAATCCAATAAATAATTTAAATGCAAAAACTAAAGCATCAATATTTGTGGCTACAAATCTAATTGCATTTTCAATACTTTTAAAAGCTCCTGCTAAATTTTCACCAACAGTTTTAGCTAATGATTTTAATTCAGCATCATTTCTTTTAAAATTACCTACTAAATCAACTAATTGTTGTTTAACACCTTCAAACAAAGGTTGAGCAGCGGCTTGTCTAAATCTAAAATAAGCATCTTGTACAAATGAAACTTGTGCTTCTAAAGTTTGTTCAAAATCTTTTGTTGCACTAGAAAATTGACCACCACTACCAAATACTTCAAAGAATCTTTTTCTAGTTTCTTCAATTGATACTTTAGCACCAGCTTCAAAGCCTAACATTGCTCTAACACCTCTTTCCCTAAAGACGTCAGCAGCGGCTATACCACCAGCAAATGCTCTTTGAATTTGTTCAGCAGTTTGTCTAAAATCTAAACCTGTAGCTGCAGCAACATTACCTGTTATTTCTAATATTTTAGATAATTCATTAGCATCTTTAGCAATAACAGCTAGGTTACCAGAACCAGCTGCAATAGCTTCTAGTGAGAAAGGTACTTTACCAGCAAATTGATTTAATACATCAAATGCTTTTGCACCCTCTGAAGCTGAATTAAATAATAGTTTAAATCTTACTTGTAATGATTCAGTAAGTTGTCCTGCTTGAAATGTATCTCTTATAAATTTACCAATACCAAAAGTTACAGCAGCTAATGATGCAGCAACACCAACTTTTAAAGTTGTTCCAAGTGCTGCAAAAGTTGCTCTTGATTTAGCAGCTGCAGTTTCTAATTGTTTTAATCTTCTTGAAGCTATAGTAGCATTAGTGCCTAGTTTAGTTAAACCAGATTGTAATGAATTTACTTGGCTCTGTCCCTTAACATTAGTAATTATATCTAATTTTACAGCCATTTTTCCTTATCCGTTAGTTATTTCCACATTAACTTCATCAAAGTATTTTCTAAAAGCAGCCTCTATAAATTTAGTAGGTGCTTGTTGTGAATGTCCATTGTTAAGGAATTCTATATATGTTGTACCATTTGTAACAATAATTTTATTTGGTTTATCTTTTGGAACCAATATATTTATATTAGACGTTAAAGCAGGCTCTTTTTGATTATAATATGTTTCAGTGTATCCAATATACCAGCTATTTCTGGCTTGACCAGTATCAACTGGAGTTGTTAATTTTACATCAGCAAAAGCTTTTAATGCTCTTGATCTAAATTCCTGTTCAATTGCTTTATTAACATCTTTTTCAAGATTTTTAGCAGCAGTTTTTAGACCAATAGTAGTTATTGCCATTATATTAATTTACCTTTATTTATACCCTTTTTAATAATGTATCTTTGTGTACCATTGGCACCAATATTTACTTCTTTTTTAAGAGTTCTAGATAATTCTTTTTCTTTTAAATTTCTTTTAGCAATATTACTATACTGAGTTAATTTTTTAATATCTCTCATAATTGCCTTTCAAGCGGGCAGTTTACACCGCCCCACTATTATTCAGATTTTTTAGCTAAGTTTTTTAATTTATTAAAACCAGCTTCTAATTTTAAATCTTTTTGTGTATTACTATTCTTCATCATTCTTAACGAAGGAAATAATTCATTTACTCTAAGAGGTTTAGTTCCTTGGTATGTAGTTTGAGCTAATATAGCAGTTCTATGATCTTCTCGCCAACCATAAGGTCTTTCATTAAAATATTTTATCCAACCCATATATTCTTTACTGGACATATTATAAATAGTATCTAATGTAACACCTAATTGATGAGCTATTTCATATTCTGCTAGCTCTTCTTCCCCAATTCACCACCTTTGTCATCTTTAGCAGCTAATCCATTATATTCAAGAATTTCTTGAGATAATTTAGTTAATGCTTGAATAGGAAAGTCTTCAAATTCAGATTCTTTCATATCTTCAGCACCTACAACAGTCTGCTTAAATATAGAGCTTAAAGTTTTTAAACCACTAACGTCATCAGCTTTATTTACATCCAATGCTTTTTGTAAATCTTTTATACCTCTAACTGTCAGTTGTTTTATCTCCACTTCCTGATCCAGAAATGGTATTTTCTTCGTTATTTGTATTATCTTTATGTGTTTCATTCTTTATTTCCTCTAAAGGTTTTATATATAAATGTTTATTATTCGATTCAAAGTCTTCCATCATTTTTCTAATTTTATGTAAAACATCTAATGTTTCAAAGACTTCTTGTTTATTATCTACATCTTTTAATCTATCATAAGTTTTTCTTATGGATGTATCTATAGATTTTTTTATGTGTAAAGAAGTTATTCTTAATACATAATATTTATTAAATGGTTTATTATCCATGATTTTTATCCTATACAATTTAATTAAGCTGGGCAATTAAGCCCAGCCTAAAATAATTTTATTATGCGTCAGCAAACGGACCAGTATAGTCAGTTGAAGTACTTAAAGTCAAAGTTGCCTGATTTGAATCAGTCAAGTTTGGAGATACTTCAAAAGAAGCTACTTGTCCTTTTACGTAAAATGCAGCATTATCACCAGTAGATGCGTTTTTAACATCTAGTTGAAATACATAAGTCAGTCCGTCTTGAACTAAACCTTGAATAGTATCATGCACAGATGGTACATAATTCAAAGTAAATTCCAATGTTGGAGCATCAGCTTGTCCTTGAATCTGTGAACTTACAGATTGTCCATAATTTGGTACGTTAACAATGTTAGCGGGTTTACCAAATGAAGGAAATTCTCTGATGTTAGTAACTTCAGTATTACCTGCAAAATCTCCGCCACCACCAATAAAAGTTTGGTGTTCAGCGTCAGTTGTTGGTAATGTGTAGCTACTATCAGCTTTGTATTTTAGTTTAGTGAAAATACCAGCACCTATATTCGAAATTAGAGCCATTTTTTTGTTATTCCTTTATATTATTTTTGGTTAAATTGATCTGAAATTAACAGTATAATTCACGTTAAATAAACCTGAATCTTTAGTGTCAATTCCAATGTTTGTTATAAAGCTATTAGTTGTTTGTAGATATCCAGAGATTACTTCTTGATCTAATAATGTTTTTAACATATCAGCAATTTCATATGCACGTTTCATACCTGCTCCAGCTGGAACAAATATTTGACATACAATTTGACCGTTTGCTATTACATCTTTAAAAGCTAATTCTGAAGAAAATGGTAATACAGAAACCCGTATCCATTCATCAGCATTAATTTCCCCTTGATAATTCGCAGGAAATGCTTTTATATTATTAGCTGTCCAAGCGTTGGAAGCAAACAAACCTTCAACAGCTGTCAATAATTGTGATATTGTAGCCATTAAGATTCCCTTCCAACAGTTAAATTAATAATGTAATTGTTATCTTCAAACTTATTTATTTTCCAAGTCTTACCTCTCATTACGATATTATCATAATTGTCAATAATCTTAGAATCTAATTTAGCTGAATCAATCATTAAATTGCATTCTAACCTAGGTTTATCATCATTAATTCTAAATTGATTTTCAATTACAGCCTTAACAGTAATTGATGTATCAGTAGAACTAGTAATAGATTGTGTAGCAAAGTCATAAGCAGTTACATTTTTATTTGTAAATGTTATATCTTCACCAATATCACCTATAGTATCAAATGCCATTTTTACATTATCTTGAATTAGTTTATGATAACCCATTAGGCACCTCCACTAACTTTAACTCCCCTATTTGTGCTCATACTAGCTGGATCTTCATATTTAGCAATTAATTTTTGAATTGAATCAGGTAATTGTTTAAAATTACTTAATCCAGATCCTAAATCAAAAGTTAAAGAAATAGAACCAACAGATAAATCTTTTAATCTGGGTGAACCAGATGATTGATCTTCTATTGTGCTCATATTTTTGATCAAGTGTAAAGCAAGTTCATAGGTCGCTTTTTTGATATCTTCAGGAATAGTTCCCATATCACTTGTTGTTCTATCATCTTCTAAATTTTCATACCCACCAGATTTAGAATCATAGTAAGTAATATCTCTAGGCCAAGATAGAGGATATGAGGTAGTAGGTATAGCCGTACCACCCCAATCCAAGTCATCGAGAATTCCTGTGGCTGTTACTAAAGCTCGTTCAACAGTTTCATCTGTAGCACTATCCCAAGAAGTTTGGTTAAGTCTATCGTAGAAATAACTTTCTGCTTCTGTTATAGTAACAAATGAATTGATTCCTTTTTGTAAAGCCATTATTTTTCTCCGTATCTAATAGTTATAATATTAACCGTGATAAATTGGGAATAAACCAATTTGGTTAACGTTAGTAGCATGTACTGTCCAGTTTGTACCTAGAGCAAGATCAGCATTTGCAGGATATGCAGTTGCACTTCCAGCCCATGAGAAACCTTTAGGGTGCATTATATTACCCCATCTAGATAAAACAGTCACAAGACCGCCACCATTACCAGCTAATTCATCTCTTTCAATCGCAGTTGGATTCATTTGTGCAATATCAGAATAATGTACAGATCCTGCTTTACACATGTAAGAAACTTTTAAGCCTGCCGGTAAATTTGCAGTTAATGATTGGTTGTTAATAATAAGTCTAATTTTTCCACCAAGAATAGTAGAGAAATTGAAGTTACCGTCAACTACTGGAGCAACATCAAGAACGTTTTCTTTTCTCATAATGTTGTAAGTTTCAGTAGTTACTACTAAATAGTAGAAAGGCTCTTCAAATTCACCTTTTACTTCTGTGATAGCATCTAATAGAGTATCAAAGAAAGTGCTTCTTGATTGGCTAGCACCAGTAGAATTAGCAAATAACGGATTTGGATCGTCATTAGCATCTGAACCAGTGTAAAAACCAAAAGTACCAACTTTTGCAGCAGCATCAGAAGTACCAATTGTAGTAGCACCCCAAATTTTGTCAGCAACACCATTTAGAATAGATCTTAATTGTAGATCTTCTCTTCTTGCTCTAACTGAAGCAAATTGAGAACCTAAGTATGATAAACCGTCAACTTTTGAAATAAGCTTTTGAACTGACATTTCTTGTGCAGCGATATGATCAATATTTTTGATATATACTGCTGATTTGTTTG
>JAAHTH010001817.1_pt1 | contig 17480 bp, 26 predicted proteins | sample 6116091 | NCBI WGS metagenome assembly JAAHTH01 (sample SAMN13939990, study PRJNA603662) | sponge metagenome | isolation source: marine sponge | host: Mycale hentscheli | place: New Zealand | collected 2006 | reverse complement strand
ATCAATATCTGCTAAGTTTTGAAAATATGAATCTCTTGATAATTCATACATCTCCTGTGTTAAGCCTTTAATCTCCTCCGAAGGATTGCCCCAATTATATAGGCTCGTTACATATATATTAGCATTTTTCAAACCTTCTAATTCAAAATCAAAATCATCTAAACTACCAAATTCAAAAAAAGGTATTTCTTCATCAACCATATTTGTAATATATTATATACCTACTTAAAGGTTTAGAATTAATTCAAAGACTTAGTTTTAGGTTCATCTGCATCGCCTTTCTTCCATGACTTACAATACCATTGACCTCTTATCCCTACTTCATGCTTCCCACAATAGGGTCCTCCTGCCTGTGAAGAGGTTTTAACAAACTTACAATTTCCACAATACTTCTTATTTCGTGTAGCCTCATTAGGCTTAGTGCTTATTTTTATCTCATCTAATTTCTCCACCCAATCAGGGCGATTTTTGTAAAAGTAATCAGGATATTTAGCCATCAATTACCTATATTTAAACCTACTATTTAAATTTTTCTTCCTTTTCTCACAACCACAATCCTTTCCAGTCTTATCGGAAACATAATCGACAGCCTTTTTAATGCCTGTTTTAGTTGTTATTCTCTCAACTGTATCTCCTAACCCCTTATCATTTTTCAATATTTTTTTAACCCATTCAGGAGTTTGCTCAGGAAATGGATTAGGTAACTTAATACTCATATATTTAATCACTCCTTGTTTAATAATAATCCAACTATCGCTCCTACAATTGCACCCAATCCTACATAAGATACCTTACTACTTAATTTTTTCCCATCAGAAGAATTAGGACTTTCTGCTAAACCAATAACGCCACAAGCAACTCTTTTTCCAGCATTCCCAGTTTTTAAAGATTCTTCATTCTCTCCTAACCCTAAGTCATCTCGGTCTTGATGAACAATAATCATCCTCCCAACAATACAATCAACCCTTCGCGCAATTAATGAAATTGAATCAGTAGTTATCTTCCCCTTTGCGACTCCTCCGAAGGAAGTTATATTTCCTAAATCGCCTAGGTGTCTTTCTTTAGAATCTAATCCTCCATGATTTTTATTATATGGGTTAAAATGAGAGCAAGCAGATTCACAACCATCTGTCAAATCTCCATATTCATGAATATGAAAACCATGTTCTCCATCCGATAATCCCACTATGTTATAATTTATATCTAGTAGGCTTCCTTCTTGAATAAATCTTACTAATCCTGTAACTCCATATTGATTGGGGGCGAACACGGCAGTAGCATTAATTGGCATGACTAAACACCCCCTGTAAAATAGTTATCACTCTATGGGGTGTTTTTTCTATTAACACTTTCCAAAAATTTAGATGCATCAACTCACTCTTCCACAGACTCGGCGGAGAATCCACAACTGGGACACGAACCGCCTTCTGCTTCAAAGAGTGGCATTTTACGCTGATTGAAATAATTCATTTCCCAATCTTGCATAGTATTAAGACCCGCAACACCTGAAGGAACAAGCATTCTCTTCAAACCTGCGAATCTGCCAGTAGGGGTTCTTATCATACGCCCTGCATTGGCAATTCCAAGTTTGCGAGTAAGAGGAGTATCAGGAACAGGCTTTCTTGCAGTTCCGAATCCTCTTTCCATGAACCATCCACGACCAGTATTAACACCTTTCGTGGAATATCCTTCATCTCTATCCCAAGTGCTTACTTTGTCGCCATGTTGGAACATGACTCCATCCTCTTGTTTTCTTCCTCGATAGTCCTTAAAAGCACCGTGACTTCTTGCATCACTTCTTGGTGCTGGAGGGACTCCGTGTTTGGCTACGGCTCTTTGCCACATAGTTAATTCAGCATCAAACTCTTCTTGTTCTTCAAATTCTTCTTCTTCCATAAGTTCAGCCTCTTTAATCTTTTTACCACGCTTGTTATATGCTGAGGTTTCCCATTCTTCTTCTTGATTAAGTCCGGGAACTCCACCGGGAATCAACATACCATCCGCATTTCTTACTTCTGCGGCTTTTGTTACCTTTCCCTTATTAGCAATTCCCAATCTTCTTGTATTTGGTGTATCGGGAACAGGTTTCTTAGCAGTTCCGAATCCTCGCTCTAAATACCATGAAAGACCTGAACGACCCTTAGTGGAATTACCCTTACTTCGTGTCCATGTTCCGACCTTATCACCCTTATAGAACAAAAGGCTTCGGCGACCATTACCTACTTTATTATCTCTAACTCTCCTTGTTCCACCTTTGACAGTTCTAATATTGCCTGAAGTGGTTGGGGGGGCAGGGACTTGTTTGTAGCCAGTATAATGTTTTTTTGCTCCATCAACACCGTGTTTAGAAACTAACTTCTGCCATTTAGTAGTAGCAATAGTTTTTTCTCCCTTAGAAGTTTCCTTCCTATAAAACTTGCGTGGTTTAGCCATGTTTTTAAAATAACTCTTTTGATATTTAAAGTTTTAGTTAATTATCTTCCATAGCACAGATTTGTTGAAAGGCCTTTTCATATGTTTCATCATCCTTACCTACATTTTTTGAAGCCAACCATAATGAAGAGGCAAATGTTAAAACAAGAGGTATTGGAATGAAATAATTAGGTAAATAATTTTGTTTAAAAGCCAAATAAGAAAGTCCTGATAATGCAGTTCCGGATAAAATCCCATCTTCTATAAAACTTCTCCTTTCCTTTTTATGCTCTTGAGAAATATAGTGGTCTAATCCTGCTTCACATACAGAATCCACTTCGGCTTGAAGGTGTATAGGCAAACTCATGTTTTTCTAATACTTGTGCGACTATTTAAATTTAACTCACGAAGTCAAACCATCGTGGAGAGCGTCTGCAAAAAGATTAGAACCTATACTTATCATAAAACCACCCAAAACCGCCATTGTTACATGAAATCGACTGGCCGAGGTTTTTCCCATATTAGGATAAATTTTTGTTAAATGATATATGGAGAGTAGCCCCCCTATGAATATTAATCCCCCTGCAACTAAGAGTGTATCTCTAATCATAAGTATCAATAAAGAAAACGACTATAAAAAGTTTTCTTAGTGCATTCTTGGCTTCAACCACGATTCAGCACCAAAAGCCCTTCCGTGCGATTGTCCGATTCCTGAGTATCTTGAAGTTGAAGATGCAATACCTCCTAAGTCTTTTGCCCTCAAAGTAGGTTGAACTGCTCTCGCTTCAAAAGTCATTGGGTTTGGGTTGCCCATCATCTCAGCATTAAACTTAGGGAGATTAGGAATATTTGCCTTTGGAAGAACTGTTGGTTCGACTAATCTTACCTTCTTAGGTTCTGCATGATACTTTACCTTCTTAGGCATAGCAAGGCTTCGTGGATTTGTAGGTCTGTGAGCCAAGTGTTCTGCCTCCCATCTAGGACTTCCGCCAAGACACTCAGTTACGCCGTGATTTGTAAATAGTGCAGGTCTGTAAGTTTCTGCGGCTCTTGATTCAGGAACTCGTATAACAGGCATATTAGGCATATTTCCTTGTGGCCTTGGTGTAGCGGCTCCAATATTAAGGGAGGAAAGAGAAGCGTTATGTGCAGGTAGGGAATCCCTAACTAAACTAAATGAATCAAATTTGTGCATATTCGGTCTTGGAGGTTGTCGAGGTAAGACAATATTACCTATCTGTTGTCGGCTCATATTTTAATAAATGTATTTTAACTATTTAAAGATTACTAATCAATTCGAGATATTCTTCTCGTAGCCAAAAATATGCCCCCTGTTAAAAAGGCTATACCTGCTACAAACTTTAATCCACTATTAGGTTTAGTAATCACCTTTTCATTTTCCAATTCTTCGGCTATCCAAGTTAGGCTATCTTCTAATGTAAATTCTTCACCCTCATCATTATCATCAAAATTATATCTGTTATCACTAGAAGAATCTTCAATTTCTGAGAAATCAAAAGAATCGAAAACCTTGTCGGAAAACTCATTTTCTTCATCTGACCCATAAGAATCATATTTTCCTTCAAATGAGGAATCTCCTGAATTTACTGGAGAGAACATAGTTACTGATTTAGGTCGAACATCAATATTTTTTCCTTTATGTTCAGTTCTTCTATCACGGTCAATTCTTCCTACTGTTATATAGCCCTCATCCTTCAAGAACTCAGGAGCATAAACCACAACTTCTCCGGGTTCTGAAGCACCTATACCATCTAATATCTTTTCTATTCGTGATGTGTCTGTTCCAAAGGACATTTGTTCCTTCAATGCATTAATATCCTTAGTATTTATTACATTATGAACCATATATATAGAGGCTTGTGATAAAGCCTCCTTTGATACTGCCGCAGGTCTTTGAGAAATTAGTGCTGAACCATAGCCTTTGGAACGCCCTAATTTACATAAGCGAACTATGCCATGAAAAGACTCAGGCCGACCCATTTGAGGAACGAAGTCTTGACATTCTTCAAAAATAGTCATCAGACCTCTCCCATCCATATCTGTGGATAATAGAGTTTCACAATATTCAGAAATCAAACTTTGTTGTTGCTCCAAGGGTATTTCAGAAATATTTACTATTAATGATTTTCCAGTATCTCTCAATTTGTTAGTAAGTTTAACCATATTTACCGATTCCCCCCTTACAGGAGTTATCCTTTCAACCCCTCCCAATTCAACTAACCCTCCATGAGCATCTAAAGCATCGAAACAAACATATTGTAGGCCCAATCTCTCTAATTCTTCCATCATAACTCCCGCAGTATAGGATTTACCCGAACCTCTTTTACCTCCTACGAATATTACTTGATATAAAAACTTCAAAGGAAATGAGATTTGATTTCCTAATACGATATTTTCATTTTCATTTATCACATCTGATTCGGGAACATATTCCATAAAAGAATCTTGTAAGGAAAGCGAACCTTTCTGAACGCCCCATTCATTATTTGTCATAATAAAAGATTGCGAGTGCTTCTATTTAAAGTTTCTCCCTTCTATTTCAAAATAATCAGCGAGATTTTCATGTATTTTGGAATATGCCCTATTGAACCACCAAGGAAATCTCCCATACAATTTTAACAATCTTTTAATCTCCTTGTGTTCGCCACCCACAATTTTCAATTCATACATAAAATCTGAAAAATCCGAATTATACCAAACCGCCAAACCCTTATCAGTCAAAGATTCAAAAAAATCTTTATCTATATCAAAAAAATCCAAATCTGAACCTAATTGGACTAAATTAGAATCATTATCTTTAGGCAGGTAGTAAGGATTAGATATAATAAATCTATGTAACATTTCTATATAAGATTGAAAATGATTATTTTTAAACCATTCAACCCAATAAGGCATCTTATTGAGAACATATTTCCGCCAAACCAAATTCCCCATACTTATCCCTATTCTTCTTCATTCAAAATTTCTTCTCGTATAGGATTATTTTGCACAGGTATTGGGTTTAAAGGAATATCAAAACTAACAACAGGAATATCTCTATCATTATTATTAATCGGAGTTTTTTCAACCACTTCTTCAACATCTAAAAACTCATCTATATTAACAGGAGTAATTTCTGATTCTGCTGATAGTTGTGTTTTTGGAGGTGGAGGAGTTACTTCTTCTATCGCATTCAAATCAATTCCTGCCTCAGCCGCTAAATCATCTATTGAGGGTAATCTTATTTTAGGTCGGTCATCCTTTTTAGTAGTGAGTTTCATCACATCTAAATCCATATCTCTTGAAGTTTTACTTTCTTGAGAGAAATTTCCTTCAGGGTCGAGTATAGCCATCCAATCCACAGGGCCTTGATTTAAATCAACATCAGGCAACTCTCCTAAAAGAGAGTGTTGTCGCTTAGGTGATTCAACCACCATTTCATTCTCAGAATTAAAAAGTCCTTCCAAGTCATCATTACTTTCTAAATCTTGGAGTTGTTCCAAGAATTCCTTATCATCTTGGTTAAGACTATTTCTATGTCCTTCTAAATAATTGCTCAATCCCTTAATTACGGGTGCAACATCACTCAGAACACTAACTAATGCCAAAGAATTCTGAGTTCTTTCGGAGGCTACAATATTTTCGGCCATACCATATTTTTCAACGATATTAAGGAGGGGGATTAAAACTTGTGTCTTTAATTCAGGATTTATATTACCTGTTAGGTCGGCCAACAAAGGCTCATCCTCTAACATAGATGAAAGGGATATAGGAGGTCTTTGATTCTCTTCTTCTGTTTTTTTAAATTTTTTCTTTTCTTCAACATTTTCAGAAGAGGGTCTTTTTTTACCTCTTTCTATAACTTCGTCAAATTCAGACATATTATTGAATTAAGATACAAACTATTTAAATCTTTTTAATTAAGAGTGTCTAAGATTGTTTGCTAAATTGTATGCGGAAAGAAATTTATCATCGACTGACATTTTAGGAGGTATAATACTTTCTGCACTTCTCTTTACATTTTGTATCGCATCTTCAGCCTCTCTAATAGAGTCTTTCAATGAAGATATTTCTGTTTTCAATTGGTCCATCTCCTTCTTTTGTATAGCATATATAACTACACCACCAGTTAGCAGACCTACCATAAAAGGTGCAACATTTGAGCCTACTGAAAAGCCTGTGCTAACAATTGTATCTTCTGCTCCCTTAATATTTGACTCACTCATTAAAGAACGCTCTCTAATTTCAGCATTGAATTTACGCAAATCAGACATAAATTTTTCTTGTCCCTCAGAATCCATCGGAGGATTTTTAACCATATTATCCATTAAGTTTAATATCTCAGAATTTGAAAGTGAATCCAAAGTTAGTTTTTGATTAATACTAATAGTTTCTGCATTAAATATTTCCATTTCTTCATCCATAACATACTCATCCAACTTTTTAAATCCCTTTATGCCTCTTCCCCTAACACATAAAATAAATTTCTTAGCCCTAATCTTATTACATTCATCTTTAAATTCAGGGATAGAAATAGGAGTCTTAGACTTAGAAAATTCCTTTATAGATTTATCACCTTCTTCGACACCGTATGCACGAATGAAATACTCCATGATAATTAAACTTACTTTTAACTATATAAAACATTCTGTTTAAGCCCACACTTTAGATAGAGCCTCATATAATTTATTGGTGTCCATTTCTGCCTCTAACTCCATTATTAATTTGGTTTTTCCTATTTGTTCTTCTTTTAGTTTGCCAATCATCTCATAAAATCCTCTTGATTCGGCCTTCTGCTGAAATCCCTTTTGAAAAAGATACCTTTCTAATGAATTAACATCCAATCGCCACCTAATGCCTCCCTTTCTTTCAGAAACCTTTGCGTGTTTAAACATAGGTCGATTTCTAAGAATTCCTACTACCTCTCTTGAGGTATATCTCTTTGGTTTCTTATCAACTATAAAAAAAGATATTTCATTTGAATACCCATATCCTGTATGATTTAAAAGATATTCAACTATATCAAATACTAATGCCTCAGTTAAGGGCATATTTTTTTTTCCTTTATTCGACATTTGTTGCATCCGCCCCCGAATTATCTTCGGAAGCAACACCTAAGCCTACTGAAAGGCTTCCTACCTCGACACCCAAAATATCTGCTACGCCAACATCTATTCTTTCTTGAAAGATTTCTTTCGCTTCTTCAATAGTGTGGCCTTCTGATTTCAACTCCTTGAGAATTGAAACTCGGTTTCTCTCCATCTTGTCTGCAAAAATAATTGCTTGAGATTCAGAAGGAAGTTCAACCTCCTCAAAAGGTTGCTGAAAAAGTTCTTCTATTTCTGCTCTCAATTCATCAGGGGTTGGTGGGCGAGATATTATATACTCTTCAATATCTTCATCCAAATGCCTTCCCCCTTGTCCATCGGAAACATTCATCTTTCCAATCCACTCATTAGCGAATTCTTCAGTAACATACATTCCAACTCTATTCCAATATCTCTTTTCCATTATAGCCACAATCCTATTAAATTAATTAACCTATTTAAAACTTTTTATCTTAGTTCCTCTAACTCTAATTCTTCTTCACTAATAAGATATATGGATTGACTTCCCCCCTCATAGGAAAAACCTCTCTTTTTACCTCCAAAAAGGTATGCAAGTAATATGTGCTTTTGAGTTTCGGTGATGGCTTCTGAATTATCCTCAATAAGTTCTTTAATTAAGTCATCAGCCTTTGGCTCAATACTTTCTAATTGTTTCCTTACCCAATCCTTGTTTGAAGTAAATCTTTGTGTCGCTTGAGCCGAATGATTATGCCGATGAGTTCCTATAAATGGTAGGTATTGAGTTCTCCAACCATTCACAATACAATCTAAGGTTAGTTGAGTATCTTCTCCTGTGTGTAAGTATTCTCTAAAGGGTATTTTATCTAAGATGCGTCTTGAAAAAATTGTTGCACTAAACCATAATGCCGTGTTAGCATGAAAATAAATCTGATAATCTAAAGGAATAAAATTCAACACATCATATCTTTGAATAATTCTCTCTCTTTCAATTTTTATTCCCAACTTACCTTGCTTACCTATATTCTCTAAATACCCCTCATGAACTTCAGGAACTTGCTCGACAATTTCACTAAACCATATTTGTATATTGTTATTTGTAGTCTTATTGATGCCTTGTTCATACATATTAGTAAGATAATCTTCTCTCCAAAAATCATCTGCATCTAAGAATGCAACATAAGGATTTGAACCCCTTGCTATGATTTGATTCCTCGCTTGAGAAACTCCTTCTCCAGTTTGTTTTTCATAATTAAACTCAGGATATTCTTCAAACACTTCTTGCATAGCATCATAACGCATCCAATCTTCAGGAGTTCCATCACAAATCCAAACCTTATAATCTTGAAAAGTTTGTTTTCTAATTGACTCTAAACATTTTTTCAATAATGAGATTGGAGGTTTGTAAGTAGGAACAATAATATCAAACATAAAATGAGATTTAATTTAACCTACTTAAATCTTGTTAGGATAATACCCCATCCAATCAGAAGACCTACTGCCATTTTTAACAACAAAAACCCTTGAGGTTCTCAAACCATTCTTCATACGATGTATATCTGAAATAAATCTCCCTTTACATTCCAACAATGACTTTTTTCTGAACTCCATCTGCGTCTTACTATCAATGGCTATCGGCCTTAACAATATCTTATTCGTGGGGGGGTCATAATACATATCAGCAATCATCACATGAAGTCCTTTTCCTGATGAGGAAACTCGATACCAAACCTTTCCCTCTCCAAACTGGTCGAACAACTCCATTAATTCTATATTGACTAAATCCTCTTCTATACTCACCCCATCCCAATCGAAAGTCAATCCTGAGTCCATGATTATTTATACAATACCAAGTATTTAAATGTAACTTATTTATTGAAAATAACTTTGCAACCCGTTTTCAAGATTCTCGACTTGTTAAATATATAGTCATTCAACTCAGCAGGGTATTTATATTGATTCCAATCTATCTTATATCCATCTGCACCACACTTTATCAAATCTAAATTAGGTATTTTCAAAAGAAGTTCTGCTCCTCCTTCTGTATATGTTATAGAATATGACTTATCACAGTCGAATTCCATGCCATTTTCATTCCAAACTAATTTACAGAAATCATTCAATCTATCTCCCATTGGTTGAAAAGGAACTTTGTAAAGTCCTACTAACTTTAATCCTTCGACTTCACACAAATGCTCATATTTTAGCCTATATGGTTTTTGTAAGTCGTATTCCATCTTAATCAAAGAAACTGCTTTGTTAGTAGCACTTGCCTCCCACACATCATCTTCAAAATCAGGAACTAAATGATTGATAACGATGTTATCTAATGGGAAATTATTAGCCTTCAGGAAATTCACGGTCTTAATACACTCTTGAAACCCTGCTTCAGTAGCAATACTGACTAAGTTAAATGAAACGAATTTCTCATTCTTGAGTAGTTTTTTAATTCTCTCTATCCTATCAATGGTATTTTGAAGAAATGCAACCATTTTATCGGTATCATCCTTTCTCATAAAGAGAGTTTTTAGTTTCTCTATCTTACTTCGCATCCTAATAATCCTAAGAATAAAGCGATTCATAGAATCGGGAGTGGTTAAGGCTTTGAGTGTATGTCCTGTGGGTGCAGTATCGAAAACAATCAAGTCATAATCTATACTTTGTGTTAATTCTGTTATCTTCTCAAGAGCAAAAACCTCATCCATACCGGGAAAGGTAGCCCATTCAGTTAGTAATTTAGAGTCAAAACCCGGAAACCATTTACTAACAGTATTCTCAAAGTAATTCTCTATTTGTGTTAGGAAAAATTCGGCTTCCTTGTGAGATGATATATTCATAGCCCATAGATTTTCCTTAATTAAAGTCGGCTGAGTTCCTACACTCCTTCCAACTACATCTTCTGTGCTATGGGCAGGGTCGGATGAAACCAACATAACCTTGCGACCTTGATTGGAGTGGTGAAATGCAGTAGCGGCTGATACGCTACTCTTTCCAACACCACCCTTTCCTGTAAATAAAATTAATTTAGCCACGATATTATATAACCTAACCATATATTTAAATCTTTTTAACCCCATTCGGCTTGAAAATTTTCATCATCAAAAGAATTAGGGTCATTGGTTTCAACATTACCCACCTCTCTCACCCCATTTACCAAAAACTTAATTTCATCGTTAAATATATACCATTTTGTAGTAGGTATATTTAGAATCTGCGAGGGTCGTATAATAATAGTAATAGAATTTATCTTACTTTTTTTAGAATTAAAAAGAATTTGTATTAAATCTTCGGACAAAGGCCCTGCATAAAGAATATCTTCATCTCCCAAAACAATAATATCTAAGAAACGAGAGTATTTACTTTTCGATACATCAATTTCTAATAGATATATCAAAACATCTTTGGGAATCTCCAATTCAATTACTCCAGCCCCATATGAGTTGATGCTATGTTCAGACTCATATTCAGCCATAAATATAATATAATTTTATTACTTGTTAAAGGTTGCGAAGTATTAAATATTTAAAAAATAATATAGTGATTATGAATCCCTTTGAAATAAGATATGCAGTATTTCACCTTGACGATGAAGAAATTTTAGACCATAGAGAATTTTTTTCTAAGGCCGAAATGAAAATGTATGCAGATAACCAAAAAGAGGGTTTTATAGAGGCTTGTTGGATAGATTTGAATAACTCCAAATATTTGATATGGATTGAAAGAGATTATAGTGGGATTGAGTGGGAAGATAATTTTAGCACAGAAGCACTATATTTAATTAAAAACTATTTGTTTCCCGATATAGATTGGATGCACAAAAATAGGTAAGTTAATATACCTCTTTAAAAAGGTCTGATGCATGATTACAAATAAAGATATTTTAAGACCTATCTCCGGCTTCGTGGCGGTGCAACCTATTATCTTAATCTATTTATTCATATTCCATGAAAATCCTATGGATGATTACATTTCAGTAGGGTGGGGATTGAATTTTGTTATGACTATTTTCTTTATTTTCTATTACTCATGGTATGAATCTTTGAGTATATGGAAAGATTCGCCTTAGATACCTAAATAACTAAGACTTAATTACATTATTTGTGATTTCTATAACTCTAATTCATCAGGAATGCCATCGCCATCATCATCATCATCGAGATGGTCTTCAAGGCCATCATTATCGTGGTCGAACTGCCCTGTTAAATCAGAACCGTCATTTTGCTCGAACCAATCAGATAAACCATCATTATCATCATCTAAATCCAACGAATCAACGATTCCATCATTATCATGGTCGTAACGATAACTACCAAATGCTCCACCCATTTCATCAACATCTAAAATATTATCATTATCATCATCTGAATCATCTTTATCATCTAAACCATCATTGTCATGGTCCCTAACGAATTCATCTGCATAATTCATAATACCATCATTATCAATATCTATATCGAAACAATCGTAAATGTTGTCATTGTCGTGGTCGTATATGTCGGTGTATGGAATACCATCGGAAACCTCAATCCAATCATTTAATCCATCTCCGTCATCGTCATCATCATCTGCATCATCAATGCCATCTCCATCATGGTCTTCAGGAGTATCATCAATTACATCAGGAATACAATCATTATCATCATCAGTATCGAAATCATCAGGTATTCCATCACCATCATTATCATTATCACCATTCTGCAATTGGTTTTGCAATTGTTGATTCTGTTGTTGGTCGGTTGCTGATTGAGAGTTCTGACTATCTGATTGGGTCGAACCCTGTTGTTGTTGGTTCTGCCCATTTTGATTATTGCCATTTTGGTCTTGACCTACTTGGCCTCCTTGTTGTCCTCCTTGTTCTCCACCAGTTTGTTGCTGACCTTGGCCGTTATCCTGTTGCTGACCTTGCTCTCCTTGACCTTCTTCTTGGCCTTGTTGTCCGTCTTCGCTTGATTGAGAGTCCTGTCCTTGTCCTTGTTGGCCTTCTTGTCCTTGACCTTGACCTTGGCCTTGGCCTTGGCCTTGGCCTTGACCTTGTCCTTGTCCTTGTCCTTGGCCTTGACCTTGTCCTTGACCTTGACCTTCACCATTTTCACCTTCGCCTCCACCATCAGTTCCTCCATCACCTGAACCTTCGTTATTACCCTCAAAATCAGGGTCATAAGCATCAGGGATTCCATCTCCATCTGAATCCGACATAGACCCATCATTAGGGTCATTAGGGAAAGCATCCTGACCGTCTGCTATTCCATCTCCATCAGTATCGGCGGCAAAAGGATTCGTTCCAGCCGCATATTCTTGCAAATTGGTTAATCCATCTCCATCAGGGTCTGCACTCGAATCTGAGGCAGAAAGGGGATTCAATCCATAATTGGCCTCCCATCCATCAGGCAAGCCATCGTTATCGGTATCGGCATTATTCATATCTGTGCCTTGACTTTGTTCTTCTGCGTTGGTTAAACCATCGCCATCCCAGTCTGCCCCTCCATCCGAGGGGTCAAGAGGGTCTGAACCATCACCAATAACTACGCTTGCGCTCATTGTCATTAAAAATAATGATAATGCAATCGTTGTTATTCTTCTTAATCTTTGTTCAATTTTCTCCATATTTTTCATCTTTCTTTGGCTTTCATAGGGAATCCGCTATTCCCTCTAACATTTTAAATAAGTTATTAACTATTTAAAGATATTGTAATAATATCAATTGCGTATAGAAATATCACAGATTATTAATAAATGGATAAGTAAAGAGGGGTAAATCTATCCAATCCCCTCTATTTGGATAATCTAACCCTTCGAGTGGAAGAGGATTAACATTTAATTCGGGTTCTGAATCTAAGCAATCTTTTAAAATAAATGTAAATTCCAAAACATTTGGAATCCATAAGCCGTGAATATCAAAATCTTTTTCATACGGTATCTCTTGCCACCCTGTATGATTATTACCATGTGCGTGAATCAAGTAATGTGTTTGATTGAGTTTATTAATCAACTCTATCTTTTTAGAAAGAGGGACAATGTGATGGCAATCATGCCAATCATCATAATTCAAACCATGTAACTCTATGGTTATTTGTTTGAAACTTTTTATCTGTTCCAAAGTTAAAATTTCGAGCCATAAAAATTCATATCCTTCAATATCCATATTAAGAAAAATGTTATTATATTTCTCAGTTAAGTCTATAAGGTTTGTGTGTTTCTCATCATTAAAAGTATCAATGTTCCTCTTCACAAATTGGATTTCCTTAGTATAGTCCCAAGGATAGTCATCAATTGTTCCATCATAAGCATAACTATTATCTCTTCCTATTTGTGGATGAGCCTTTAAAAAATCTCTTGTAAAACTTTCTTCTTTGGCTATCCCTGCGGATATATAACAATCATAATCAATATCTAAATCAGCAACCACATAACCCCCATCCCCCCATTCACCATACCGTATTTTATTCGGAATCGAATATAATTTAATAGCATCTGCGATGTGCATATAATAAAAAATATTACTAACCTATATAAAACTATTAGTAAATTACTTTTGCTTCTTTAAGATATGAGTAAGCGACCCCACACATTATTAATCACGAATAAAAAGGAAGTCGCCAAAGTAATCATTAAACATCGTTGAGGCTTTCATAGAAAATCCTTTGCTGATTAGGAATTTTTCAATATCTCCAATAAGAGGAGTATTATGATATATTTGTTTGTATTGACCTTCTGTGATAACATACTTCACGGAATCTATAACATCTCCCATTCCCTCCAATGCTTCCATCTCAGCCCCTTGTAAATCCATACACAACAATTCAGGCTTAGGAAAGTGAGTGTTCTTCCACCAATCATCAACCCTCATGGCTTGAACTTTAATTTCGATTTGCTCCAATGGTTTCTCATGAGGATAAGAAGTATCGGCCTTGAAAACCGAGGATGCACCAATGTTACCATTAATAACAGGTCGAAAGGTAATTTCCTCATTACGACTCCAAACCGCTTTCTCAACAAGTTCAATGGAATGTTCTCGACCAATAAGGTTACTTCGACAAGTTTCAAGAGTAAGAGGATTGCATTCCCATGAAACAACTTTGCAATCTAAGTTCTCAACGAGCCATATTGCATCCAATAAATCTCTTGAACCCAATTCGAGTGCAACGGTTATATCATCATCAATCCAAGATGAGAAATCTCTATAAGCCCCAACCATAAACTAAAAAATATTACTAACCTATATAAAACTATCAGTAAATTACTTTTGCTTCCTTAAGATATGAATAAGCGACTACCCCACCCGCCACGATGCCGATAGGTCCAAGAGTCATCCCTGTAATATCCGATTCTCCCTTAACGATATATGGGATTGAATGAGCAGTTTCTAATACTCCGATTCCCATCATAGCCAATGCTAATGTATAGCCTACTTTGTGTATAGGTTTAGTTTCTGTTTCATAAAATATTTTTGGGTAGTTCTTCATAGTATCATCCTGTTATTGTTTTTATATCCTTGCCCTTATACCAAAGTATTCCTACTCCGAGCAATATGCTCGCAAAGATACTTAGGTTAGGGTCTGCGGGGAAGAAATAATTATCCTCAAGTCTTGTTATTCCTCGCCAAATACTTGCGGCGGCTATAACAACGAAGACTCCAGTAAGAATATTGCTTCTCTCCATGAAACAAATAATTAGTCTTCGACTATTTAAACTTTATCAGACTTTAAACCAACGCTTGACTCGCTTGTTTCCTCTCTTGTAAGATTTACAAACATACATCTTTCCATCTCCACCCTTTCTTTTAGTTCCAACACTAACTGAAGTTGCTGAAGTCGAAGGTGAATTTCTCTTACCTCTAAGGATTCTTGCTGATTTCTTAGGTGCTTTTTTCCTTTGTGCGAGTTTTCTTCTCACAGGAGATGCCTTCTTCTTTGTAGTAGTCTTTTTCTTAGCAGGTGCTTTTCTAACTCTCCTAACTGTTTTTTTCTTAGCAGGGGCTTTCTTCTTTTTAGTAATAGTCTTTTTCTTAGTAGGGGCTTTTTCTTGAGGAATAGATTTAACCTTTTTTAAACCCCAAGCATTCAAAGTTTGTCTGTGTGTGTATTCCTTTTTCCACTTAGGATTTTGAAAAATGTTTTCATTGAGATTTAAACCGTGATGTGCCTTTATTAAAGCCACCTTTAAATTATGAGGATTTCCTTTAGACCATCCCTTAATACCTACCATCGTTATTGAGTCGCTTGAACCTCCGCCACCGTGAAATATATCGAAATAATCCCTCCAATTTACCCAATCATATGTAGTCAATCCTTTTAAATTACCTCTTGATGATAACCATTCAAATGATTTTTTTTTATGGTTTTGGACATTAGCAGTTACTTTTTTTCTATTCGCAGGGATATAATACCAATGGGGTTTGTTAAACTTCCATACGAGAACTTTACCTTTATTTTTTCCTGATTTTTTTTCTGAATCCATAACTGCATCAACTGTTTCTTTCATTACATTTTGAGTTACCCACCTCGTATTTTCTTTAGCAACTTGGTTAGCATAATCCTTTTTCTTAGAAATCATTGTAGTTTTAAGTTTCCATTCCGGATGAGCCTTATCCATCATTTCTAAAAACTTAGACATTTTCATTTTGTAATATTTGTCAAGTTGAGCATTAGTGATAGGTTCTTTATCGTCAAATCCTATCATTTAAATTACGCCCTAATCTTAATTAAAAGACTTCGACTATTTAAAAATTACTTTTTTTTACGAGTAGTCTTCTTCTTGGTAGCCGCCTTTTTCTTAGCAGGGGCTTTCCTAACTCTCCTAACTGTTTTTTTCTTAGTAGGTGCTTTCCTCTTTCGAGTAGTAGTCTTTTTCTTAGCAGGGGCTTTCCTAACTCTTCTAACTGTTTTTTTCTTAGCAGGGGCTTTCTTCTTTGCAATTGGTTTGAATGCTGATGCAGGTGCGCCTAATTTTTTAGCGAGTTTTACTAATGCACTTTTCCTCTCCTTTGGACTTCTCCACCTTGAAAATCCATCGTTAGCATCATATTTAACAATTGCCTTTGCAAGAATTAAACCTGCTTTCTTAGATGCTGATTTAGGTATTCCTTTGTCAAGTATCATCTCGAAAGCCTGTTTATGTTTTGATAATTTATTTATCATATTCTTTTTATATCTTTTGTTGGCCTTAGTGCGAGGATTTTCATGTTTCTCTAATTCTATTGCCTCATCCAAATTTTTAATACCTTCTTTTAGATTTTTTTTATCCATACCAAGGTCAAAGAAAACATAATATGAATTTAAGTGGTCGTCATATGTCCAAGCCCTTTTACCTTTTCCACCTTGTAATTTCGCAAGAGTAGGTATTCTCTCATTCCACCATTGAGTGTATGTTTTTTTAGAAGAAATGACTGTCGGGAGTTTAGAGTGCCATTCATCCAAGCCATCATCAGATTCTCTTGGTAAATTTCCCCATGAACCCATCTAAATCACGCTCGGACCCATCTCTTAACTCGCTTGTTTCCTCTCTTGTAAGATTTACAAACATACATCTTTCCATCTCCACCCTTTCTTTTAGTTCCAACACTAACTGAAGTTGCTGAAGTCGAAGGTGAATTTCTCTTACCTCTAAGGATTCTTGTTGTTTTCTTAGCAGATGATTTCTTCTTAGTAGTTGTCTTTTTCTTAGAAGTCGCCTTTTTCTTAGCAGGTGATTTTTTCTTAGGTGTAGCCCTTTTCCGCTTTGTTTCAGCATCCATCTTCGTGGTTGGTTTCTTCTTTGAACCTGCTTTTTTCTTGTAAATAATCATCCCTGTTTTAGTTTTACCTTGAACATATGTTTCTCCATTGTATTCAAAAGATTTCGCACCCGACTTTCTTGCCTTATTTACTTTTGTGAAATATGCATTAGCCATAATTACAGATTATTATTACGACTATTTAAAGGTTTATTTATTCTCAAAAGGAATTTGATTCCAATTCATAAAGGGAGATTGATATAATAGGCTCTTTGATTTACAATAGGGAC
>JAAHTH010001537.1_pt2 | contig 17493 bp, 12 predicted proteins | sample 6116091 | NCBI WGS metagenome assembly JAAHTH01 (sample SAMN13939990, study PRJNA603662) | sponge metagenome | isolation source: marine sponge | host: Mycale hentscheli | place: New Zealand | collected 2006 | reverse complement strand
CGTAGTTGCAGGTGCACCCGAGCAACCTGTCCCATGAAATTGGTTTTGCCAAGCGGGTTGAGTTGTGCTGCTTTCTTCATCGCTTGGATCGAGGCCTCCTGGTTTTTCAGCATTTCGTAATAGAGGCCGATATAGAGGTGAGCGTAGTAACGTTGTAGTCGGTGCTGTTCGCTATCGAGTTGGACGCTGGGGGATGTCCGGTTGGCGATGGCAAGGACTTGCTCTGGAGTCATGCGTCCAGCGTACATTTCGTAAATTTGTGACATTGGCACACGACGATCCTCGGAAATAGGAATCAGTTTGCCACGTCCCTCTTCAACATTGGAGATCCTAGCCGCACAGAGGAGATGCCAAACTGCATTTTCAACATCCTGCGTGTTCACCAATTGGTGCGTTTCAAATTGCTGGACACCGTTCTCGAATTTGTTTGCATAGTAGAGTGCGAGTCCCCGTTGCCACAGCCTCGGCTCAAGAGAAGGCTGCAGTTCGATCAGTTTGTCGTAGGCGTCGACGCAGGCGTCCATTTGACCGGCTGCGAAACTGATGTCCCCGAGCATCATTTGGTAGTTTAAATTGTTTGGTTCTAATTCGCAGAGTTCACTACAATTCTTGAATGCGGCTTTGTATTTCCCCTCGCGGAATGAATTCATTGCTGCCCTCCCAAGCTCTGTCGCTTTCTGAGCTCGAAGTAAGCGATCATCCGAGTCACTTGATTCTTGAGCTGAGATCCGGTTGAGCGAGGCTTTTGAAAAGAGGGAAGGAGTGATCGGATACGGAATCCAAAGGGTTGCGATTGCGATTGAGAAGATTGCGATTTTCTGAAATGGAATCATAGAAGGTTGCATTGGAATCCTCGGAGAGCGCGGTCAAATTCAGCGTTATTGTTACCCGTAGGATAACGAATGGAAACCGAAGTGTTGGTTGCGGTTAGAGAAAAGGTATACTGTCGGCATATTTGTGGACGTTTTCTTTTCTTTCGGCATAAAATAGTCACCAATAAACCGTAACTTAACCAATTGCGAGCGAGTTTTTAATCTATGGCGAATATGAAAATTTCACTCGTACAGCAGGCTGCTGGAGATGATAAGGCATTGAATCTCGAACGCGGCCTTGCCGCCGCCCGCGAAGCCGCAGCGAGTGGGGCTCAGGTGATTTGTTTTGCGGAGCTTGCATTCGAACCTTTTTATCCACAACATCCAGCGAAGCCGGGTTTTGAGAGCTTGGCGGAACCGATTCCAGGGCCTGTGACTCACCGCTTCAGTGAGCTGGCGGCGGAATTGGGAGTTGTGATCGTGTTGAATTTATTTGAGCGAGCGGGTGATAAAACCTATGACAGTTCACCTGTGATTGATGCTGACGGTCAGCTTTTAGGAGTCACCCGTATGATTCACATCACTGAATACGATTGTTTCCATGAACAAGGCTACTACCAGCCAGGTAACCTTGGGGCACCGGTTTATGAAACGCGATTCGGCCGAATCGGCGTGGCAATTTGTTATGACCGCCATTATCCAGAATACATGCGGGCCTTGGCTATTGGCGGCGCAGAGGTGGTCGTGGTGCCACAGGCTGGGGCGCTGGGAGAATGGCCCGGCGGGCTGTACGAGGCCGAGCTTCAAGTGGCTGCTTTTCAAAATGGCTATTTCACTGCACTTTGTAATCGAGTGGGCCAAGAGGCAAGGTTGAATTTCGGAGGAGAGTCATTCATTTGCGATCCTGAGGGAAAGGTGATCGCCAGAGCAGGGCAGGGGACTGAAGAAATATTGACCTCTGAACTTGATTTGTCCGATGTAACGAAATCAAATGCGCGAACTTTGTTTTTGCGTGATCGACGGCCTGATTTGTATTCAGAATGGATCTGAGCGATGTGATGGATTTGGCCCAGCGACTGGGGTTGGTTCGAACGGGGTGGCGTGAAATTAGTCTTCAATCGCTGTTTTGTTTAGTCCATAGAATTTGGCGATTCGTTGCCGAGTTGAACCAGTTGGCGAGAGTGAGGATTCTGAGGCATGCTCGAGGGGCATTGACTGCACTGGGTTCCACAGCCTGTCGACGGCGTTGCGAAAACAGTTTTCCAGCCGCGATAGCACAACGCACCTGCGGCTCCCGTAACGATCATTAATGCGATTGCTGTTTGCCAGTCGATCATGGTGACTTCCTAAAACAGCTGATTAGAAATTTGGAACGTCAGAAGAGCGGCAACGTAAGCTAAGATCGTCATGTACGTGAACGTAAATATTGGCCAACGGTAGGAATTGGTTTCGCGACGGATGACGGCTAAGGTCGAAACGCATTGGGCACACAACGCAAAGAACACCATGATGGAGAGCGCGACAGGAAGCGTGAACAGAGGCCGGTCGGTTCCTTCCCAGGTTGCCGAGGCGAGGGATGATTTCAGTGAATCAGATTCTTCGTCGGTGTCGGCGCCTAAGCCAAAGATGACTCCCATGGTTGACACAATTACTTCTCTTGCCGGAAAAGAAGCGATAGCAGCACTTCCGATCCGCCAGTCCCAACCCAGCGGTGTTACCAAGGGTTCAATCAGTTTTCCAGTGCGTCCCAGATAGCTGTGTTCCAATTGGTAGGCGTCAAGTCGGTTTTGGGCGAGTGAGATCTCTTCTTCCAGGTTGGCAACGTCGATGGAACTTTCAGGAGCGTCAAGGCTGTCCAGTGTTGTTTGATGGGCGGCAATGGTCGCAAGATCGTTCTTCAAAGGAGCCGGTAAAGTTGTCTCGTTGTTTTGAGGGAAATAGGCCGCGGCCCAAACTAGAATTGTAACTACGACAATCATCGTGCCGGCATCCCGGACAAAAGCCCAACCCCCATCAAACATGCGTTGCCAAACATTTCTGAGACTCGGCAGTTTATAAGTCGGAAGCTCGAGAACAAAAGACGACGTGCCAGTCTTTAGAATTGTTTTTCTGAGTACCCACGCGATGACCACGGCTGTGATAATGCCTACCATGTACATTCCAAACATGGTCAGTCCCTGAAGACCAATAAGCCCCCCCAGATAGCTTTTGCTTGGAACAAAGGCGGCAATTAGCAGAACGTAGACTGGCAGTCTCGCGCTGCAACTCATCAGTGGGGCGATGAGCATTGTGATCAAGCGTTCGCGACGGTCCTTAATGACTCGCGTTGCCATAATACCCGGAATCGCGCAAGCAAATGAAGAAAGCAAGGGGAATAACGTGATGCCGCTGAGGCCAATGCGCGAAAGGTATTTGTCCAAAAGGAATGCGGCTCGGGATAAATAACCGGTGTCCTCAAGAACGGCGAGGATGAAAAATAACAGTAAAATCTGTGGAAGAAAAATGAGAACGCTGCCGACACCGTTGATCAATCCGTCGATCAGGAGCGAGTTAAGTGTGCCTTCGGGAACGACACTGTTAACGGCGGTTGCGAGCACGCCATTGAAGCCGTCGATGAGGTTTGAGGCAGGTTCCGCAGCCCAGAAGACCAATTGAAACAGGATGACCATTGTCAAGCCTGCGAAAAGGAGTCCCCAAAACGGATGGGTCAGCCATGCATCGAGGCGATCGGTTAACGTGGTTTGGTGGATTTGGGTCGGGCGTTTTACAAATGAATCGAGGTGTTTTGTGATCCAGTTGTAACGGGCATGCGATTCACTTTCTGCAATCGAATGGCCTTCTGATTGCATTTGTGCTTGTTCGGTTTTCAGAGTCGCCAGAACTTTACCGTCGACTTGAGATTTCAACTGATCCGTCATGAAACCGTCGGTGTCAAATAACATTCGCGTGACCGCAAATCGCTTGAGTTGACAATCATCCGGACAAGCGGCTTTCAGCCTTTTGATCCGTTGCTTTAGTTCATCACTGAAGGGGTCATGTTCGATGTCCGGTGACTTCGAAATAGCATTGGCCATTGCAGACTTAAGTGCGTCAATTCCAACTCGACGCTTCGCTTGAATTCCCACGACGGGAACTCCCAATAGCTTTTGGAGCGACTGAAGTTCTATTTCGATTCCGTTTCGAGTCGCGATATCTGTCATGTTGACCGCGATAATCATCGGTTGATGAAGATCGAGGATTTGACTCACCAGAAATAAGTTGCGCTCAAGATTATTCGCGTCCACGACACAAAGAATCAGGTCAGGTTTTTGTTCGGCGGGTTCTTCACCCAGGAGCACGTTAACCGTCAGCATTTCATCAGGCGATCTGGGTGCCAAACTGTATGTGCCCGGCAAGTCGGTTAGCTCAAAGTAGGTAGCGCCAATTTTGACCAAACCCGTCCGTTTTTCGACGGTGACACCGGGGTAATTTCCTGTCTGCTGTCTAATTCCCGTGAGCGCATTAAAAAGAGTGGATTTCCCTGTATTGGGATTGCCCAGAACAGCAACGCGTGCGGACGTTAGATTGGCGGAATCGTCTTGATTCATGTTGTTGGGCATCGTTATTTAGGCAACAACAAGTGAATCGATCTCATTGGATCGGAGTGACTAGAATCTCGAGTTGACTGCAAGTGCGGACACAAAGTCGGCTGCCATTGAGAAGTTGAACAATCGAAGTGATTCCGCCTCGACTGACGGAAACTTTCATCCCAGTCCGGAGTCCCATCTCGGCCAATCTGGCGACTTCGTGATTGCTTCCCGTTACACTTGAAACTTCTGCTATTTCTCCAGCACCAAGAGACTGCAGGGGAACAGCCTGCGTTTTGCTAAGGTCTACTTCGGTAGCAATCGACATTTCGAAATCCAGTGATAATGAGAATCAGTCTCAATAGTATATGCGATGTACCGCAAGAGACAACACTATTTTCACAAAATACCTAGGGAGGATTCCGGGTAAAATCGAGGATTGGGCAGGAATTAATGCCTAGGCAGGGTCGCAATCCGCGATTTTCTGGAGGGCGTCAATTCGGGGGGGGCGAATTTTAACGTTGGGCTGGCAGAGGGCGTTGAAATCAGGTCCGTTTGCCAGCGATTTTATTTAAACGATGGTTTGTCGAGCCACGTTAATTCCACGGCAGGGTTAGGTTCCCTCTTCGACGCGTTGGATGTATTGTCGCAACCGCTCATTCTCATCGGTCATTCCCTTGAGCGCGAGCATGTTCTCAACTCGTTTTACGAGCTCAATTCGGTTGACGGGTTTGGTAAGAAAATCGTTAGTCCCGGCATCAACCGCTCGTTCGATATCTCCCAGTTCGTTGAGAGCGGTCACCATCAAGATCATGATTTTTTTGAGTTGGTCATCAGATTTAATCCGCTCGCAGACCTCAAAGCCGCTCAATTTGGGCATCATCACATCGAGTAGGATTAGGTCTGGTGCGAAAGCAACCGCTTTTTCCATGGTTTCCTGGCCATCTTCCGCAGTGGCCGTGACGCAGTCCAAGCCGGTGAGGTAAGCCTCGAGAAGCTCGCGATTGGCTTCGTTATCGTCGGCAATCAAAATACGATGTGGTTGTGTTGAGGAATCCATTAAATTTCAAAGGAGCTAAGTAACATGGGTTCGAAGGAGAACGGCAACGTGTCATTGCCTCGGCGCGACAGATTGGGCCGCTCGCACTGGCAATGACCATTCTATTATAGACGGCGCGTTGAATGCTGGAAACGTGAGGTTAGGCAACAGTTTGCATGTTTCGTGGCGTTAGTTTGCTTCATTCTCATTAAAATTCGCCAATAGTTGCTTACCACGCCATATCGTATAGGCCATGGTGGAATCGATCGGGGCTTCGGCGTTTCCTACGGAAAACCAAATTGTCTGATTGGCTTCGACAATGGCAGTCCCTTTTTGTCCATTCTTCGTGGCATCGGCTATCAACAGGAGTTCTCCAAAAAAGCTCGCTGCCGTCAGCGGTTGGTGCTCGTCGTAGGCTTCCGCTTCTAAATTACTGATCAGTCGGCGATATTCGTTGGAGAAGGTCTGTTGGGCTCGGTGAAGTGAAATTTGATAAATTTCGTGGTGGATGGTCTGCCAGCCTGCAAACGCGGCATAGATTTCATCCACTTCGAGATGTTTCAGGTCGGCGGCAAACGCGTGGGTTAGTGGGCCACTGATACCGATGTTGCGGTGCATTTGGTCGTCCGAGCCATAGTGATATTCAAACAAGTAGCAGTGAACGGGATGTTCGTAGCTGGGCCAGTAAAATTCGCGACTTTCCAGGAACTTCAGACCGCTGGGAGCCAAGCCCATTTGAGCGGGCTCGGCGAGCCAGATGGCGAGGTGACTTTCGGCCATCGCAATTTCGCCCTGAAATTCAAGAGAGATTTCATCTTTAATCCCCAGTTCTTCAGCATAGGCAAGGACGCGTAGTCGCGCGACGGGCTGCTCCGCCAATTGGATTAAAACTTTTTTACCCGACTCGTCATTCAAACGGGCCAATGCTGCTGCGGCTTCCGTCTGAACTCGACGATGTCGCAATTCGAGTGTTTGATTCAATTTTCCGATTGCCGGCTCGTGTTCCAGTTGCGCAAACGTATCGCATAACGCCACGATCAATGCGACAGAGTCGGAGACGAGTTGGTTGATTTCAGAAACTCCGAGTCCTTCCGGAAACTTGCCATCTTCAATTTTCCCCAGTTGTCCAGCTAACAGGCCGAGGAGGTCAGTTAATTCGTTGATGCGTTCAATGGCAGGGTGATCTTCTACTTTTTGATGGCGGTAATAGTAATTAAAAAGATCAAAAATTGCGGGCGCAATTTGCGAGTGGCTCGTGCCATGGTTGAGTAGTTGGGAGAGCATCCAGGGACTTGGTTCGAAATCCGTCTGCATTAACGGCGCGAAGGCAAGCACGATACCGACGCGGTGTTCCGGCGGATCATCACAAATCAGATCGGTCCAAATCTGCAGGGCTTCTTCGGAGCCTTCGACTGCCATCCAGCGAAGTAAGTGATTTCTTAGGTCACTTTCATTGGGTGCCAGACGATAGAGAGATTGTACGCTCTGGAAGCGAGAGGGAGTCCATGACTCATCAGAATCGCTTTCGGCGTTCAGTTTGGTTTCTCGTTGGATGAGCTGGTGAATGACTGGTTGGATTAGCTGGTCAACTTTAAGGGCTCCCTCGGAGGGTACCTCGGGCGCTGCCTGCAAGTCGTCTCCAAATTCAAGCAACCTTTCCAACAGGAGGTCGACATCTTCGCTCGATAACCCGGGGATGCCTTGGGAAAGTGATGCGATCCGGGAAAGCTGGCTCGGGTCGGAGAGCGCAAGGTGCATGGATTCGGTGATTTCATTGATCATCATGGATTACTTTCATCAGGGAAAAACCCTGTTTTTCGGTTCCTATTGGCTGTGAGGGATTGCCTGGCGACTGGAATTCGGCATTTGGCGGATCTTTTTCTTCTCTAGCGTTGTTTTCCGTCTAGAAACACAATTCTCACGTTGACCGTTTAAGCTTGTCGGGATAGCCTATTTAACTCATTAGAGCAACCAAAACACGCTGTTTGGATTTAATTTCTCTCTCCCAAATCAACTTCAACACCGATCGCCCTGATCGTCGTGCCGGTTGATTTTAAACCAAGGTCGAGTTGTCTTATTACTGTGTCTAAACAAGTCGTCAAACGCAAACAAATTCTCTCATTCCAGCACATGGGCTTGTCAAAGAAAATGCTGGAAACGTTGGAGCGAATTGGATACGAAAAACCCTCTCCAGTGCAAGCGGGCGTAGTGCCATTGGCAATGCAGGAGTTCGATGTTATCGGACAGGCGCGAACTGGAACTGGGAAAACGGCTGCCTTCGCGATCCCAATTCTGGAACAGCTCGATTTGAGCGTCAAAAAAGCAAAGCCGCAAGCCTTGATTCTTACGCCGACGCGAGAGTTGGCTGTTCAGGTTGAAAATGAATTCAAGCGACTTTCTGATCAGGAGCGGGTTAGCTGTGTCTGTCTTTACGGTGGTCGTCCGATCCGTGGACAAATCAACCAATTGGAGCGAGGAGCTCATGTCGTCGTTGGAACTCCTGGGCGTGTGATTGACCACCTCAATCGCGGGACCTTGAACATTGACCAGCTTTGGTTCGTGGTACTGGATGAGGCAGATCGGATGCTGGACATCGGATTTCGTCCGGATATTGAGCGAATTCTAAAACGTTGTCCAACTGAGCGACAGACGTTGCTGCTGAGTGCGACCTTGCCTGAGCCTATTCGGCGATTGGCTAAACGTTATATGTACCGGCCCAAGGTGATTAATTTCTCGAAGGATAGTGTCGCGGCAAAAACGATTGAGCAATTTTTCATGACGGTACCGGGTACCATGAAGTACGACGTACTGGTCAAGCTTTTGCAGCGGGAAGAACCTGAGCAGGCAATTATTTTTTGCCGTACAAAACTTGGGACGGAAAGGCTCTATCGAAAATTATTCAAGGCTAACTTATTCGAAGGTGTTGGGACGCTGCATGGCGACATGACCCAGTCAGCACGCGATCGAATGATGAGAAACTTTCGAAGCGGGGGTGTGAAGTTTCTGGTCGCGACCGATGTGGTGGGGCGAGGGATAGACATCACTAACGTGTCTCACATCATTAATTACGATATTCCAGAATTGAGCGAGGATTACGTCCATCGCGTTGGGCGAACGGGGCGGATGGGGAAGCAGGGAGTTGCTTTTTCTTTTGTCACACCCGAGCAAGGTTCTGAATTATCAAAAATTGAACAGACCATCAATAATCAATTGCTGCCAGACCCACTGCAGGAAGAGATTGATAAAATCCGAGAAAAGACGGAGCCTAAATTGCCGCCGGCAAAACCCAAGAAACGGTATCGCCGGGCACTTTAGCCAATGCAGGTTGTGGAATCGCCGGGTATGCTGTGTCGTGCAAGCGAATCTACGAAGGACTTAGTTACGGTGTGCGTTTGCGATGCCAGATTCCTTTAGCCATGATCCCTCCGCCGCTGAATCATTCGCTGGTATTCCGGCTAATGAATTGTCGCCGAGGATAGAGGTAAATTTAACGCAGATCCGAAACAGGGTTTCGGCGCGTGCCTTTCATTACTTAGGTGTTTGCCTCGGTGAATCCTGGGTTAATTTAAGTGATCCAGATCGGGCCATTAATAATCTTGAGCGGCTGGTTTTGAATTCAGCACCGGCGGTGGAGTCATTGCTCTTAGACCACCGCGATGCGCTGCGTGACTTGTTAGTTCTGTTTGCAACCAGTCAGTCTTTGAGTGACACGGTCATCCGTTATGCTTCCGACAACCTCACAGTTTCGCCTGCCGGTAAACCTGCTGAAAGATGCAAGGTTGAGTGGCTTGAAGTCGAATGGTTGAGTATCTGGCAGCGTCGGGGTGAGTTGCTTTCGTCGAAACAGCTCAGTCATTTGCTTTGGCCCGAGCTTGAATCCGTTGATTCTACGGGACAGGCAATGGAGATGCTGAGGCGGTTTAAGCGCAGCCAGACATTGCGAATCGGCGTCGGGGATCTTATTGCCGAGAGGCGATTAGATCAGGTGGCCTCACAAATCTCTCATCTTGCCTCAACTATTGTCGATTGCGCGTATCGCTGGTTGCGGAAGCGGTTCGTTGCAAAGTGGGGACGTCCGGTTGGATCCAGCGGTCGCGATTGTCGATATTGTGTTCTAGCGATGGGGAAGCTGGGTGGTTTCGAATTGAATTATTCGAGCGATATTGATTTGGTGTTTATTTTCGATGAGGCCGGCCTCGTGGCTCCGGCAGATTCTCATCAAGGCCGTCTATTGCCAAAGTTAACGCATCAGGAATTTTTCGCTCGCCTGTCTCAGCAGCTAGTGAAACTGGTTGGTGAATCGACTCAAGATGGTGCTTGCTATCGAGTCGATCTCCGTCTTCGCCCTAACGGAGGGAGTGGAAAGATATGTCGTTCTTACGATTCGATGATGCAGTATTACGATCTGCAGGGGCGAACCTGGGAGCGTCAGGCGTTGATTAAATGCCGGCCAATTGCCGGTGACTGCGAACTTGGCGAGCGATTGCTCGAGCAACTCAACCCGTGGATCTATCGCCGCAATCTCAGTCGAGCGGACATTGGTGGGATCAAAGCGCTCAAGCGAAGAATCGAACGTCGGGCACGTGACGCGGGTGAAGATGAAACCAATATCAAAACAGGGCACGGCGGAATTCGGGATATCGAATTTGTCATTCAGTTTTTGCAGCTGCTCAATGGCGGCGATCTGCCCGAGATTCGAACCCCCAATACGCTCGAAGCGGTCCGGCGTTTAGAGCAGACGAAGTGTTTGTCGCCGGCGGAGTCCACCGTTTTGGCCCAAAACTATCGTTGGCTGAGAGGATTGGAGCACCGCTTACAAATGATGTTCGATCTGCAGACCCATTCGCTGCCGACCGCGTCCGTTGAGCTAGTGAAGATTGCCAAAACGATGGGGCTTAGCGAAGGGGCGCCTGCGTCTCTGGTGATACAGTTTCAGAGCACACTCAAGGAAGTAACTGAAAGTAATCGGAAAATATTAGACCACTTACTTCACGGTTCTTTTGGGATGGCATTTGGTTCGATGCGGGACACCGGGGGGGCAGAATATCGACTCGATCGGGAAGATGTTCCCCTCGAAGTTGATTTGATTCTGGATCCGGATCCAGAATTATCGATGATCCAGAGGGCGCTCGAGCCCTATGGGTTTGAAAACATGAAGTCCTCTTATCAACGATTGATAGAGCTTTCGCAAGAACCAACGGCTTTTCTAGCGAATCGACGCTGTAAGCATTTTTTGGCTTCTGTCGCCCCAGCTTTGCTGGCGGAATTGTCCAAAACACCTGATCCCGACCGATCTTTAGTGACCCTTGCGACGGTCAGCGAGTGTCTCGGGGCAAAGGGGGTATTGTGGGAATTGTTTCGATTCAATCCGCCTACGCTCTCACTTTATGTTCGACTTTGTGCATCCGGCGATTACCTAGTTGGAATATTAAAAACGAATCCAGGCATGATTGACGAGTTGCTCGACGCGTTGCAGCTTGATGAATTGCCCACTCGGGACAGGCTTGAAGCAAACATGATTGAACTGGCGTCGGGGGCGACCGATATCGTGCCGATACTGCACGGTTTCAAAAATACCCAGCACATGCGGGTTGGTATTCGAGACATTTTAAATCGCGATGAAGTTCGTCAAACTCAAAAGTCGCTTGCGGACGTAGCGGAAATTTGCCTGAAAGCGGTGGCGGATTTTCAATATCGGCGATTGCTCAGGAAATACGCTGCCCGGGACGAAAAACAGTTTCCAGCGATTAGCGATTGCCCACTCGTGATCCTCGCACTGGGAAAACTTGGCGGGGGTGAGCCCAATTACCATAGTGATCTGGATGTAATTTTTCTTTATGATTCTGTGGCGATTGAACCACCATCAATTGGGGAGCGATGCTTCACAGATTTCCTGCAAGAAGGAATCACGGAGCAATTTTTCTTTAGTGAACTTGCCGCCGCTATCACGCAGACGATTACTCACCATTCCCAATCTGGTCGGTTATACGAAATTGACAGCCGGTTGAGGCCAACTGGTAAAAGTGGCGCGTTGGCAGTTTCCACGAATGAATTCTTACGTTATTTTTCTTCGGGAAAAGGTCAGCTTTGGGAACGTCAGGCGCTTTGTAAGGCGCGGCCTGTTTTTGGGTCGGACGCTAATTGCGAGCGTGTAGAGGAAATGGTTCAACGGATTATTTTGGATCAAACCTGGTTACCAGAGATGGCTGATGAAATTCAATCGATGCGTCTGGCAATGCAAAAAGACTGCAGCGCTCGTAATCTGAAACGTGGCAGAGGGGGAACGGTAGATGTCGAGTTTGCGATTCAAATGCTTCAGTTGAAACACGCAAGAACCAATCCAGAAATCCTTGTTCCAGGAACACTCAAGGCAATCGAGCAATTGGAGTTGGCAGGATTTCTTTCTTCTGAATTAGCAGAACGTTTACGAACGGGTTACCGATTGCTGAGAACTGTCGAGGCACGGTTGCGATTAATGAATACCGCTGCCCGTCATGATTTTCCTGAAAATAAAAAACAGATGGATAAACTGGCTTTTCTATTGCAGTATCAAAGCGCCGCGCAGCTTGAAATCGTCGTTAATGAGCAGCGACACAAAATACGTGAAGCGTTCGATTATATTTTTTCAGACAAAGCGTAATCATAAAATACGCCGGCCGAGCGCCGGCGTATTCGGATTGCGTTTTAGCTTCGCTTACTCGCCCGAAGGATAGAGGTTGGTGGAAAGGTAGCGTTCACCAAGGTCCGGAAGCATGACTACGATCATTTTGCCTTCGTTCTCGGGACGTTTAGCTATTTTAATGGCAGCCGAAGCGGCTGCTCCGCAGCTGATGCCGCAGAAGAGGCCTTCTTGGGTTGCCATGGCTCTCGCCATTGCAATTGACTCGTCATCGGTGACGGTCATGACCTCGTCGATGATGTCGACGTTGAGCACTCCTGGAATAAAGCCAGCTCCAATGCCCTGGATTTTATGTTTTCCGGGGAGCAGATCTTCCCCCGATTTGCGTTGTGTGATTACAGGACTCGTTGCCGGCTCAACTGCAATCGAAACCAGTTCGGGCTTTTTTGCTTTTAAGGCTTCGCTGCAACCGGTGATGGTTCCGCCGGTTCCTACTCCAGCCACCAGGATATCGATTTGTCCTTCCGTATCTCGCCAGATTTCTTCCGCGGTCGTACGGCGATGCACCTCAGGGTTGGCCGGGTTGTTAAACTGCTGAGGCATGAAATAGTTTCCACCCGAATTTGCAATTTCCGTTGCTTTGCGGATAGCGCCAGGCATTCCCTCGGCACCGGGGGTGAGGATCACCTCGGCTCCGAGTGCAATGACAAGTCGGCGTCGTTCGATGGACATGGAATCCGGCATCGTGACCTGCATTTTATAGCCACGTGCAGCACAGACGTAGGCTAAAGCAATCCCCGTGTTTCCACTGGTCGGCTCAATGATCGTGGTTTCTGAATTGATGAGACCGTCACGTTCGGCAGCGTCGATCATCGCCCGCCCAATTCGATCTTTGACGCTCCACAAAGGATTCATGTTTTCGACTTTGGCAATCACACTTGCAACGCAGCCTTCGGTGACTCGCCGCATCCGAACCAAAGGCGTGTTGCCGATGCAATGAGTAATCTCTTCAAGGATTCCTCGTGAAGGAGACGTAGACATGGTTTGTTTTCCTGAAAAGCGGTGTGAGTTTTTTAGCGGAGCCGGTTTGAACTCAGCGGCGTCCAAGGATGGTAAGAACTATCGTCATTTACCACCCCGTTCGTAAGCTCGAGTCTATTTGTTTGGCCATCAAGCGGAGTATAGCAAAGCTGCGAAATATGGGTCAACTTTAGTTGCGTTCAGAAGTCGGTTTGTCAATGCTGTCATCGCGATTCGACTGACGGGCACAAAAATAAACGTCGATATATAGGTGTTGAGCGAGCTTCGAGCGACCGTTAGAGATCGAAATTTACTTTTGGGACCCCATGGAAACCACACTTCACCGACAGTTGAAAGACGAGTTCTGTGATCCGGGTGCGCATCTCGAAGTTAAATTGGGCAATTATCGAATTGACGTGGTTTGTGGGCATCGGCTGATTGAAATCCAACGGAGCGGCCTCGCTTCGATTCGCGACAAAATACAGCGACTGTTGGAGGAAGGTTATACCGTCGATGTTGTGAAACCGTTGGTAATGCGAAAACGACTGATCAAGCTAAGTAAAAAGGGGGGACAGGAGGTCGATCGACGTTGGAGTCCAACGAAAGGGTCGATTCTTGATTTGTTTGACGAACTGATTTACTTCACGCGAGTTTTTCCACATCCGAATCTCACGCTGATTACCCCAATGATTCAAATCGAAGAAATTCGATATCCTGGCCATGGTCGCCGGAGAAGAAAGCGAACCAACGATTTTATTGTTCACGATCGTCAAATCCTTGAATTAGAGGATGCGTGTTTTTTTCGAACTCTCGAAGATTTACATCAGTTGTTACCGAGCGATTTGCCCGCGCCCTTCACGACAAAACAGCTGGCGGCAAAACTCGAAATTCCGCGAGATCAAGCTCAAAAAATTGCCTATGTGTTGCGAAAGACTGGGGCAGCGATTGAGGTTGGTAAAGAAGTCAATGCGCTGCTTTGCCGACTTGCTACCCCGGATGAATCTCAGCAATTAATGAAGCAGCGAATACCAACCAAAGAACCGTCCTATGAATTTTTAGAAGCGTTGGAACAGCGGACCAAGAAATGATGCTTCTTTTGCATTGCTGATGCGGATTGTACTCAAGAGTGCGATTGAGGCCCTGAAGTTGCGCCGGCGATTGAAATGTTGGTTCAATCAAAAAAGCGACCGAAAAATCGGTCGCTTTTCTGATTTATTTAAACTCTCGGCGAGACTGATTTCAGACTTCCGCTTTCGTGCGTGATTCTCGAAGTCCACGGCTGAGGATATCGCGAAGCAATGGTGAGTAGTCTTCGAACTTAGACTCGTCAGGTGAGCCATTGGAATACTGATAAATAGCATCCCGTGGTTTCACGCCAAGAGAGATCAATGTCGAGCTGACCGTACCGTAGTCTTTTTCTTTTACGACCATGCTTGGGCGACCAGGTGCGGTTGGGGTTCTCGCGAGTACCTTGCTGGCAACCGCTAAAAACTTAACCGGTGAATCAAGCGTTTGGAGCGTTAATAGACGCTGAGCCATTGCGGCCCGCTCGTCTTGCGGATCGTTCATGTCGCGATCTCCGATAATACACAGTCCCTGTTGTAGTTCTGTGACATCGGTTTCGTTTCTCGAATGGATCATCCAACCCGAATCGGGGTCGGCCACACAAAAATTGGCTCCGCCGTATTGGCCTGAGTGGAGTTCCTCAAGTGCAAAATCCACAGCAGCTTGGGCAGAGTTGCATTTCAGCATCTCTCGCGTCAAAGCGCCGCGGGATCGCGGGTTCATAGGCGTATCGTACTTTTTACGCCTAACTACCCCCACGAACATTCCGTCCTGGTTCATACCGAGGTAAGTTCCGCCGGTTTGCTGGTCTATACTCGCCAAAATACGAGGTTTACCAGATTGAATCGAAGGTGCAGGACAAATTCGGTCGAGAGGTTCTTCCCGGTTATAAGCAACCAAAATTGGGGCTTCCGGAACCAAATGATATACGATTGCCAGTAGGCTCATACGTTTTTTCGCTTTTTCAAAGATCAGGATTAATGAAATCGTTTTCCGTTACGGCGAGCCACTAATCTATCGAATTGTCATAGTTTTGATACCCCCAAAAGGGGGGTTATTGTTGCTCCTTTTCTAGTTAACCTCTGGAATGTGAACTTATTTGGATAATGCCTAAGTCATTGTCATAATAGAAGATAGAGATTTAATGATGTGTTTGCGGACTGTTCTGGTTTTACAGAGCGTGTTGAAAATCGGTTCAAAACGGCCATTGGACACCCGCAGGAATGGTATCGGAGGAATTTCCAGAATGTGGTATCCCTATGGGACGCCGATGCAGCCTTCACCTGAAGGTTGTGGTTGGATTGAATTCCATCGGTCTCAAAATCAAGAATCCTTTGGGCGAGAGCCGCTAAGCTCCAAATCCTATGCCGTATCTAGACGAACAGTCACAGAGGCTGAGTATTCGCCCATCCCGTGGTCAAGCAGAGATTGAGAGAAAAGTCTTTGTTGGGCGGGTCTCGGTTGCCAAGAAAAAGGCGCCTTTGGTTGCGAAATTATCGGGTATTAAGGTGGTTGGCGCCGGAGTGAGTCCAGGGTCCAAGTGGGTACCCAACGAAGCGCTGAATGCATTGGGTTGCGACGCCGATTGGATTTACCAGCGAACTGGAATTCAGGGGCGTTACCACGTTGCCGATGGAGAGTCGACCAGCGATATGGCGATTCGAGCAGCAGAGCAGTGTCTGGAGAGGTCCGGTGTTGCTGCAAGCGAGGTTGATTTAATTATCGTGGCCACGGTAACACCTGATTACCCAACTCCTTCGACGGCATGTATTGTCCAGGCGCACCTCGGTTGCACCGCTGCGGCTTACGATTTAAATGCTGCGTGTTCTGGTTTCATGTATGGTTTAGTTACAGCAAGTCAGGCGGTGAAAACGGGATGCAGTCGCAATGCTTTGGTGATTGGTGCTGAGACGCTGACCATGTTGATGAACCCGGAGGATAAAAAGACCTACCCATTATTTGGAGATGGTGCGGGGGCTGTTTTAATTTCCGCGGATGATACAGCAGACGAGGCAACCGCATCGGGGATTTTGGCCTATCGCTTGGCATCGGAAGGGGGATTGGGAAATGCTCTCAAGGCTCCCGGCGGTGGTTCGAAGAATCCATTGAGTCAGGAAGTGCTCGATCGGAAAGAGCAATATTTGGTGATGGATGGGCGGACAGTTTTCAAGTGGGCCGTTCGGTTGATTCCTGAGATTGTTAATGAAATGCTTGAGAAAGCAGACCTCGCCTTGTCCGACGTTGACCTTTTTATTCCACATCAGGCGAATGTCAGAATTATTGATGCGGCGGTTGACGAATTAGGAATTGAAAAAGAGAAGGTTTTCGTCAATTTGGATCGTTACGGAAACACCTCGGCAGCGAGCATTCCCATTGCAATCGCCGAGGCGTTAGAGGAAGGCCGAATCAAACCTGGAGATAATGTATTGATGGTCGGGTTCGGTGCTGGATTGACCTGGGGCGCTTGTCTGTTTCGCTGGTAGTCGGCGGTAGCCTCTGAAGATTCAGGCCCGAAATTTCTGTTGAGGCACATGCTGGAAAGACCGACCCAAAAGGTCTTTGCCATGCTGAATCGCGGGTGAACCTGCAGGCCGATCAATCGAGGGGAAATTCGTCGTTGGCGGCTTTATCACCGTAGAGTGGCAAGTACCGGTAGTAGACCTCGAGTGTCATGCAGGCGAGTGAGGTGGAATAAAGACGCCCTCCTCGTTCAGCGGCGTGCCCATTGTCGAAATGCCAACTTCCTGCCATGTTCCCTTCGGTTTCTTGGGATTTCACAAGGAAATCACGCATTTTCGAGTTCCAATTCTTCCATTTTTTTCCACCAATGTGCTTCATTGCTTGCGTGGCATAATAGTTGTAATACATGTCTGCGGAAGTTTTTGATGCCATGCTCGGCCCGCGTTCGGCAAGGGCTTCAATTCCGCGGCCGAGTCCGGGGACTTCTTTGTCCCACCCCATGTACATTCGGCACAAGAGGCCAACCGCCGTGCAGGCATTGGCTGGCGTTCCGACAGGCGGTCCGGCATAGCCGTAGAACGCACCGCCACTAGACGAAACACTATCCAAGAATTTCTCTACTAATTTGTACGTTCTGGGTTGGATTGCCAAGCCAGAGATTTTTCCACTTTTCAGGGCCATCAACTGCCAGCCTACTGCGGACGTATCTCCGGGCTGCCGTGGCTGATATCTCCAGCCGCCACCCACGGGGTCCTGAGCCTGTTCGATATACCACAGAGAACCTTGAGCGTAGTTCACCAACTCCGGATCTTTGGTCATTGCGTAGGCTTCACAAAGCGCGATCGACACCAAGCCGTGCGAATACATACTTCCGCCGGGTTCCAGGTAAGACAGGCCTCGCTGAGCTCGCTT
>JAAHTH010001812.1_pt1 | contig 17519 bp, 13 predicted proteins | sample 6116091 | NCBI WGS metagenome assembly JAAHTH01 (sample SAMN13939990, study PRJNA603662) | sponge metagenome | isolation source: marine sponge | host: Mycale hentscheli | place: New Zealand | collected 2006 | reverse complement strand
TCATAGTCAACTTTGTTAGGGACTTCCAAACTAACAGCATTTTCCATAATTTCAACAATTTTTTTAGCGTGCTTTTCAGACTCAACTGAAACATCTAATTCGTCGTGAATTTGTATATGAGCTACAATACCTTCTTTATATAATTCTAACATAGATTTTTTTGTCATATCTGCTGCAGATCCTTGTATTAATTTATTTAAAGATTTGTAAGTATAAGCTCTTTTAATCCCTGGTCCGTGTTCCTGTAGTGCTTCTTCATGAGGCAAGGCTTTGTGCATACCAAATTGATTCGGTTCCCATAGATGAAACCTACAAAGTCTACCAAGTAAAGTTCTAATTTGACCACGTTCTTGAGCTCTATTAGATGCGCTACTCATCAACTGTTTAACAAAAGGTACTTTAGCGTGATACTGCTCAAACAATTCTGCAGCTTTTTCTTTTGATACACCTAACTCAGCCTGTAGTTTTGCTTTACCCATACCATAGAATAATCCTAAGTTAATTGTTTTAGCTTGTGATCTTGGTATGTTAGCCATTTCAGCTACAGTCTTGTGGAAGTCTGTATTAACATCATCTTTATAAGAATCAACAACATCATAGACTGAAGGAAAATTATGTAAGGCTGCATAGTGAACAACGAGCCTTGGTTCTTGTTGAGAGTAATCAAAACAACCCCAAGTACATCCTTCTTCAGGTAAAAATAAAGATCTAATCATAGGTCCTAGATCCTTGTTTCTTGCAGGTAGTTGCTGAAGATTCGGATTTGAGTAAGAAAACCTTCCTGTAACTGTACCACCTTGATCAGATCTTATTTGATTGATGTCAGCGTGTATTCGGCCTTTGTTTTCGTACCTTATAATCGTATCAATAAATGTCGTATGAGCCTTGTTTATTTCTCTAGCTTTTGCTATTTTCTGTACTAACGGATTATTATGTTCTTGTAAAAAGTTTTTAGTAAAGGAGGGAGATTGTGATTTTTCGGTTCTTTCATAAGGCAAAGCAAGTTTGTCAAAAACTTTGGCTATCGATCTTGCTGCCCATATTTGCACATCTATACCTGTTTCTGCTTTTACTTGGTGCATTAATTGCTCTTCTTGTGTACATAGTTGTTCTTTCAATTTATGAGCTCGTTCGATATCGACACGAACCCCTTTAAATTTCATATCAACTAAACAAGGGAAAAGATCTGTCTCAAGATTAAATATAGATTCTATATCTTGATGTATAATTTCTTTTTTAAATGCTTGCCATAATTCTAAAGTTAACTCTGCATCTTTTTCTGCATAAGCTCCAACGTGCATTGCCGGTAGTTGCCACATATCTGCTTTTGGATCTAGTCCTCTAGACTTAGCCTCTTGATTTAAAGCTTGTTCATTTTTACCATGGCCTAAGTAATCCCAAGAAACAGAGTTTAAAGAATATTGAAATCTATTTTCATCTACTAAGGAAGCTGCAATCATTGTATCAACAATCAAACCATTTATTTTAATACCCATAGATTTAATCCAACATACATCGTACATTGCATTGTGAAATATTTTTATAGCATTTGTTGCCATTATATCTCTGAACCATTCTAAAGTTTTCTTTCGATCCATATTAGGTCCTGAGCCGTGAGCAATTGGAAAATAAAACTTTCTTCCAGGTACAGCTACAGCTATACCTACAACTTCACCATTACCAATAACTGCTCCAGATCCTTTCTTTTTAAGATCAGGATCTCTTGTTTCTAAGTCGACTGCTATTTCTTCATATTGACGTAAATCAGGATATTCTTCAGGTTCAATCCATTCAGTCTGTGCTGTAAATAAAGGTACTCTCATTTCTTCTTCCTTTTCATATCTTTTAATTTCTTAATTTCTAATTCGCAATAATGTATTATCTTTTCTAGATCTTCTACACCATTTTTTGTAAGATATCTACACACATATTTTATAACGTTCCCTTGGAAGAACGAAAGATTATTTTTTGAAATAAATTCATAAGGTTGAATGTGAAAAGATTTATAATGCTTTCCGCCTATTTGCTTTTCTTGTGGTTCTAGATCTTTGAATATACTACTATCCGTCATAGTTGATAACCGTACCTTTCTTTTGCTGGTTTTAAGACATATAGATTATGTTTAGATCGAGTTGCTCCTACATACCAAACTCTATGCTCCTCATCCTCTTTGTCTTGATTTAACTCTACTGAGTCTCTTATTTTTTTGGTATTATCTAAAACTAAAATAACATTATCTTCTTCTCCACCTTTTGCTCCGTGAATGGTTGATACTTCTATTCTAGGTTCGTCTGATAATTTTTCTTTGTTTCCTAACATTGTTCTTATGTAGAAACATTCTTCTTGATCTGCGTTAACAAAAACTTGATACCATATATCTTTTTTAGAATAACCAATATCTTCTATAGTAATATCTGATTTATTTTTTAATTCACTTTCAGGAAAATCTTTAGCTAGATAATCAAATACATCCTTACAATCAGATATTGTTATAGTATTACCTTTTGTAAGTTCTCCCCATTTTAATATACATTTATATAATTTTGCATCATAACTTTTTCCGTATTTTGTTTTATAATACATACTTTTTTCTCTAAGCTGTTTACAAATTTTATCTCTTCGATAAGTTGTTCTTGTTAAAATTAACCACCTATCTTTAGTTAGATCTAGATTATCTGTATCATAAATATATTCTACCTTACCTTCGTTTCCTTTTTTAGCTAGATAGTTTTTCTCTTTCCTTGTTTTAATTCTACTTAAGATAACATTTGAAAGATTCTGTACAGATAGAGGAACTCTTTCTGATTGATCTAATACTATTTCATCTGCAGATTCATTTAAAAATCTTTTAACATCAGCACCCGCCCAAGCGAAGATAGCTTGATCATCGTCCCCTGCTAAAAATAAATGTTTACATTTTGTTTTTAAAACATCAAACATGTTCCATTGGATAGGTGATAGATCTTGGGCTTCATCAATAAAAATATATTCTAATTCTTGGCAATCGTTTTTCTTTTTAACAAACAAATCAATCATATCATTAAAGTCATATAAGGTATTATTTTTTTTAAAATTATTATAATTCAAATAAATATGTCCAAGTGTTTCATAATCTATTTCTCTACTCCATTCATTGGAGTTAAACTCTTCTTCTACTGAAATATTTTTTACTCTAGCTTTATTAATAAGTTTAAAGTATTCACTATTAAAACTTAAATAACCACTTTCATCTCCACCGTCAGTAACTCTTAAATTTAAATCTCTACCTATTTGTTCGTAATGTTCGGATTGCATTACTCTATCTTCGCTCATACCAATAGTTTGGAAGGCAAAAGAATGTAGTGTTCTAAAATTTTGTAAGTCATCTTTACTTAATAAATGAGATACTTCTTTATCTTCTAATAATCTTTCTTTAGCTTCCCTAGCTGCTTTCTTTGTAAACGCAAAGTAGCCTATTTTTTTGGGATCTATCTTTTCATTTAAAATAAAGTTTTTAACGTGATTTAATAAAGTTGTTGTTTTACCTGTACCTGGAGGACCAAAAATCTTTGTAATCATTAATATATATCCTCTTTAGATTTAAGAGGTATTATCTCACCTTTAGTTACACTTAGATCTCTAGATTGAATAGGTATCTTAACCACAGATACGGCAGGATATTTACTATCTTCGTTTCCATCTTTTTTAGGAAATCTTTTCTTAATAGCAAACTCTGCTTTAAATAAAGTTTGCATCATCTCTGCTGTTCTATCTCTTTTTTCTTTCCATTCTTTATTCTTCAATGAGTTATAAAAATTATTATAAGTAAAGAAAGCTTCATCACCATCAATTAAAGTTGCACCACTTTTAAATGCAGCATAGTTTTCTGCTTTAGGACCTTTAAGATAAGCAATTAAATATTCATCTAATAGTTCTTCAGGAGTAGTTCCTTTTGGTGGAGATGTAATTAATTTAGGTGGAAATAAACCATCTAATATATCTTGAAAAGAATCTTGTTTTACTTTTGGAGGTACAATTCCTGCTGAGTTACCAATGATAGCTCTAAGTTCATCTTGAATAATAATTTGTTTTATAGTCTTTGCTCTAACTTCTTTTGTACTCTCACCTACAGTAACGTTAAAAGTATATTCAGGTTCTGGATAATTTATTTTTTGTAAACCAGTTAAAGGAGGAAACACTTTTCTTTTATCTGATAAGTATCCAAATCTTCTATGTTTGCATTCTGCCTTTACACAAACGGGTTGGATAGGATCTTCATTACAAGTATGTCCCTTCATCTCTCTTTTCCAAGAGGCTAGTTTCTTTTTAGTTTTTTCTTCTGTCCAATCTAAAATACCTTGCGCATTTGTTTGAAAATATTTAGTTGGAGCTGCTTTAACCATCTCTTCCCAATTATCTGGGTATTTCTTTTTAGCAAATACTGCGTAGTTATATAAAAATCTATCTCGGCCATCACTAAGTTTTTCTTTTGTTAGTATACCTAGACAAGGAGGACCATCAGAAAATTCTTCACTTCCCCCACTTAGTATTTCTTTCATATGAGTAATACCAAATTCTTCTAGTTCATCTGCTGTGTAAGTATTAGCATTAATGACTTGTACAAATTGATCAAAAGTAAAAGGGACTCCATCAAAATTAAAAGCTGTTCGTTCTGTTTTGTTGTAGTAAGGAATATTTATAAATTGTCCATCAATGTATTTACCATCAGAGTCTTTTCCAAGTTCTGTTTGTTTAGGATATATCTCTATGTTAGTTGGAAGTTTTAAAGCAAACAATAATTTCTCTAAAAAATTTCTTATAGTAGCAGCTTTGATAGGTTCTTTTAGAAATACATATAAATGCATTCCACCACTTTTAGATTTAATAGGGACTAAAGGTAGTTTGTATTTTTGAATAATATCTAAATATTTTTTAAAAGGAAAATCTTTATAGCTATGTTGTTTATCATCTATATCAATGGCACCAAATCTTGCCATACCTTGATCATCACACGGTTGAATACCTATAGAAGTAGATCCATTTAAATGTTCTAAGTAATCATTTTTTGTAATAGCTCTATGTACCCATTTATATATAGGTTTAGCTTTGCCTGTAGAAGGATCTATAGTTGTTTGCGATAGATCTGCTACACCAAAATTTCTTTGTAAGCCTGAAAAAGCTTTTATAAATATATCTTCCATAAATTAAATAGTATGGGCGACTTTCTTCGCCCATACCGATGTTAAAAAACTAGAAGTGTGTTCCTGTTTTATTTTCCGTTTTGTTAGCTTCGCCGTGTTTAACTTGAACGTCTCCTTTAGAAACGCTTTCAGAAAAACTTTTACCTTGTTGGTAAAGCGCAGCATCTTCAACTGCACCGACTTTACTAATTTCCCATCCAAACCAAGTTCCTTTATCATTAGACTGTTGAACAGTTCTTAATTGATAAATGTGGCTATAAGATGCCGGAGTAAATAGACCGTTTTTACCCTTCATTTTTATACTAGACACCATACTATTCCATTTTCTGCTTATCTTTAATTGAGTTGATTTCATTGAAATCAAAGCAGTTGATGGATTTTCTGAGTTAACTATTACAAAGTGACTTGCTGTCTTTTCTACATAGTTACCATTTGGTAATCTATCTTTATAAGAAGCATCTCTTTTAGTTTTAGTTAAGATGTCGCTTGAAGAAGGGTGTATTCCTACTGGAGCACCTGATCCTTCGCCTCTGTCTTGCCATTCAATGTATTCTAACTTGTAATGACAAGGCACCACTTGGATCCCTTTTTCACCGTCAAACAACTCTCCTGTAACAGAGTTGAAAATCATTCCAGGTTCTGCACCTTTAATGTATTTCCCATCTCTCTTATTAACTTCTGGAGATAGTTGTCCTAGTATTTTAAGAAAAGGTAATGCAAGATCATCATGACCTATATTACCTAATCCTTTATCTGCATCTGCTTCAAACAGATTTACAGACAATGCACCAGCTGTAGCTTTGTTTGCTATGTCCGATGTTCCTTGGTTCTTTGTTCTTTTTTCACTACTCATGATTATTCCTCCTATGTTCTAGTGATTTTTGTTCGGCTTCCTGCGAACACGTTAAATAAGTCCGTGGGCATCTCTTGTCCAGCTTCAAGACGCTCACGAACTAGTGCTTTGAGGGTCATGGGTTCAACCTTTAACTTCTGGACAGGTTGATATCCATTCCCTACCGCAAGGTCAGCATATTCTGCAGCCTTGTTATCTTCGTTACGACCAAAGGAAACAGTAACCTCATTTTTAATAAGATCACCCAAGCCGTTTTTACGAAGCCAGTTAAATGCTTCTTCCTTTTTTGCTACAGGAATTGAAGCACCGTAGACGGGTTTCACTTCTACAGCGGATCCGTCTGCTAATTTCAATGTAGAGACATTCATTTCAACCATCATAGTTGGAATGACTTCAGATGAAATTACATCTGCCTCTTGTTTAAGTTTTTTTAGATTATCTTCTGCGTCTTTAACTTGATCTTCTAGACTACGAAGTTTTAGAACTTGATCGGATAATGATTTAACATCATTCGTTTGTTCTATAGACTCTGACTTATCTTGTTCAAAGTTTATTTGGTTCATGTTTTCTTCTCCTTGTTTATTTTTTAACTTTCTGCTTTCTTGTAAACAATTATTTTATCAATGTCAATCTTCAATAGCTCCTTTTTCATATAAATTAATTTCAACAGGATAATAAGTTTTCTCTTGTTTATCCCACTTTAATAAATTAAACTTACCATTCGTTTTATCTGCGACAATTGCGCACGCTACACCAATAATTGCAGGGTCACCTGTAAGTAATAAATAATCTTTTGGTGTATAATTTTCTAAAAGTTTTCTTAATCTAAAGATTAAAGGACCTGGAGATAGCACAATTTGTGAGAATTCAGGTAAACAAACCTTGATTTTACCATACCTTTGAACACCCATAATATTAAATTTAGGTCTTCCAGCTTGTGTACCAGGAAGTTCCTGTATTAAGAACACACTAGGTTCAGGACTTTTAATAGTTTTGTAGTCTAAAGTTTCTTTCGTTGACATATTCTATTTGTTTATATATAAAATAATTAGAAAGATAAAGACTAATATTACTATGAATTATAAGTTTAAAACAAAGCCTTATGAGCATCAAATAACTGCGTTAGAAAAGTCGTGGAATAAGGAAGTATTTGCCTATTTTATGGAGATGGGTACAGGTAAATCTAAAGTTCTTATTGACAATATTTCTATGCTTTATGATAAAGGTAAAATCAATGCAGCTTTAATTGTTGCTCCAAAAGGGGTATATCAAAATTGGTATGACACAGAAGTTCCTGTCCATATGGTTGACCATATTGAAAAGAATATGGTGCTTTGGAAAGCTAATATTAATAAAAAACAACAGTCAAAATTAAGTACTTTGTTTGAAGAAACACACAAACTTAAACTACTGATTATGAACGTAGAGGCTTTTTCTACTAAGAAAGGACTAGACTTTGCTTCTAGTTTCTTGAACAGTCATCAAACATTAATGGCTATTGATGAATCAACTACTATTAAAAACCCAGATGCTAAAAGAACTAAGAATATTGTAGCTCTAGGTAAAGCTGCTAAATACAGAAGAATACTTACAGGTTCACCAGTAACTAAATCTCCATTAGATTTATATAAACAATGTGAATTTTTAGATGAGTTTTTATTAGATCATGCTTCTTATTATTCATTTAGAACAAGATATGCTGTTATGAGAACAGCTAATTTTGGTGGTCGATCTGTACAAATTGTAGTTGCGTATAGAAATTTAGCAGAATTATCCGAAAAGCTATCACCTTTTTCTTATCGTTGTCTGAAAGAAGATTGTTTAGATTTACCTGATTATACTTACACAAAACGAATCATTCAATTAACACCTGAACAACAAAAAATATATAATCAAATGAAGCAAGTTGCTCTAGCACAACTTGATGGCAAAATGATGACAACACAATCAGCTATGGTTCAGTTAATGCGATTACATCAAATTACTTGTGGCCATTTTACAGCTGATGATGGATCAATTAAAAAAATTAAAAATGATAGATTATCTACTCTAGTAGATATATTACAAGAAGTAGAAAACAAAGCAGTCATTTGGGCTCACTATAGAAATGATATTGCTTCTATCATTGAAGCTGTTGAAAAAACTTTTGGTAAAGATTCTTATGTAACTTATTATGGTGATACAACAAATGAAGAAAGACAAAATGCTATTAAACAAATCCAAGATCCTAATAGTAAAGTTAGATTTATAATTGGTACTCCTCAAACAGGTGGTTATGGTATTACTTTAACCGGTGCAAATACTATGGTTTACTATGCTAATGGTTATGACTATGAGAAAAGAATTCAATCTGAAGCTAGAATTAATAGAGCAGGCCAAACTAGAAAAATGACTTACATAGATATTATTGCTGAGAAAACTATTGATGAAAAAATAGTAAAAGCACTTCGTAATAAAATGAATATAGCTACTAAAATTACTGGTGATGAATTAAAAGAATGGATCTAAAGTTTTTGTAAGAGAATTAAAATAACACCACCCATACCAGATATAACAGCTCCCATAGATACTAATAATATTCTTTCTACTCTAGTAATTTGTGATTCTAATTGATACATTTTATCGTGAGTTTGTTTCTGCATAATTCTGCAGAGTTTTTCGTGTGATTCTATTCTTTGTAATGCGTTGTCTTTAGCCATTATGCAAATGTATCAGCACCTAGGTCATCCATAGTGCCGCCTCCTCCATAAGATTGTGTATCAGAAAAACTTTGTTCAGCGGCAGATCTACCACCACTATCTCCAAAACCAGCGTCTGAAGTTATATCTAATCTTCCTTTTCTTTGATCTATTAATGTTTGACCTTGTTGTTTAGCAAAATCAACTGCACTTTCATATCCCGCTGATCTAGCCATAATATTAGGTACACCATATAATGGGTTCATAAATAAACCTGCAATGTCTCTAAATCTTATAGGCATTCCTTCGTAAGCACCAATACCTAGTTTTGTTGGATCTATGATTTGATCATCACTGCTAGATCCTTGGTCCTCGATTATTTTAGGCATGATAGGTGCTGTATAATCCACGGCTGCGATACCTTGGTTTATAGGTTGAGGTCTACTTGAGATACCTTGGTCTGCATAAAACTGTAATAATTGATTAATGTCCATAAATTATCCAAATAATATTTTAACCTTTTCTGATGTCGGAAGCAAATTATATTGTTGCCCTAAAGTTTGAGAAGAAGCTACTAGTTGTTGGTTTACAGGAGTTCCTGTTATTTGTGAAGGTAATGTAGCTTGTGGTGCTATCCTTTGTGTAGGAGCAATAACTTCTGGTCCTACAAGGTCTCTAGCTCTTTCTACTCCAGGGCTTAATATTGATTCAATATAATCATCTAATTCATCTAAAGGTCTTCTTAAACTAAATTCAGATACTCTGTCTTGAATATCTTTAAATATATCAGATACAGTTTCATTTTGTCTTTCAATTTTTGATGCTGCTTCAGGATCTTCTACTCTTAATCTTTCAACTGATGCAGCAAAAGCATCCTCACTAAACGTAGGTGCTTTAAATTCACCGTCAATTAATCTAGACCTTTCTGTTTTAGTCATTCTTCTATTTTTAAATATATCTTCTAATTTATCTAAGCCAATACCTAAATTTCTAGCATCTTGAATTGTATTGTACATAGCTTTTTGATTTTTATAATTTTCTAACACGTATTCTTTAAACGCTCCTAGTTTTTCTTCAGGAGTTGTTCTTGCACTATATGCTCTTGAACCAAATTCAGAACTTATTTCTCTTTTATCTCTATTATAAGAAGTAATAATAAAAGGCATACTTGCTAAAGGTTTTGCTTCTTCAATACGAACACCTGACATTAACGCTGCTAGTTCTGTTTTTGTATCTCTTGAAGTACCATAATCTGTAAACCTTCCTCTAGCCCCATCCCAAACTCTTGTTGCAGATGTAAAAGCACCTGGTGTTAAGCCTCCAATAACATGTTCTAAACTTTTAGCTATTTTTGTACTAGGTGAGTCTGTTCCATAATAAATATCTTTTCCTGAAGTTGTCTTACCCCTTCTTAATGTAACATCTACTGCTCTCTCTGTACCAATAGATTCTGTAACAAAAGGAGATAAAAATTCTGTTATAGCACCTTTTCTTCCTGCTTCTCCTGTAATACCTCCAAATAAAGCGTTCATAACAATTGTGTCTGCTGATTGTTTATTTAATCTTCCATCAGAGTAAGCACCTAAAATTCCGTTTACAGGTGTTACTAATGAATCGTACGGATTAGAATATGAAAAATTAAAATATTTAAATTTACCATCTTGATCAGGAGATGTTAAAGGTATTAAGGTAGAATTTTTTTGAAAACTTGGAGCAAAAGACCTTTGGAAAGATTGCATTGTTTCATCATCTACACCTGTAAATTGTTGTGCTGTTTTTTGTACAACAGTTCCTATACCGCCTAAAACTGTTGATACACCTAATAATCTTCTAGCACCCATTTGTCTAATTAATGGATTTGTACTTGTTAACTCTCTTGAACCAATAGATATAATATTGGATGTTGTTCTTAAAATTTCTGCAGGAAAAGCTATGAAATTACCAAAAGGGAGATTTCTTATTTCTCTAATTATTTTTGGAACCTTACTATACGTAGGAACAGTATTAGTAGTTAACCATGCTGACATTTCCTCTAATGCTTCTTCAGCAGTTTTTTTCGTTCCTGTTAATACACTGTTTTCTACAAATTCTTCGCCTGCAACTGTTTTATACCAATCCTTAACGTCGTTCATAAATTTTGTTTCAAGTTTAGTTTTTTTTGCTCCTTGAGCCATGTTTCTAAAAACTTTTGGATCTATACTAAAAGCTTGTTTTAAAGCTCCTTGATAAAAATTATCTGTGTATACTTTCCAAATGTTATCTGAACCTTGGTATATGTCTGTTAATTTTTTCATTACTTTAGACTCCATTGCACCTTGAAAAGATAATCTACCTCCTTGAGCTTTGTCTAAAAGTTTTTTAATTTCTTGAACTTGTATGTTTTGATCTATAACTCCTCTAGATATTAAATTTTCTATTCTACCTAGTTTATCTGCATTTGTTTTTGCTCCTTGAAAAATATCATCTGCTATAATTTTAAAGGCATCTTTAAATTTTACAGGCCCACCGATTAAACCACTTGCAAGTGGGAAAAAAGAAGCAGTTGTAAAGTTTCTAATTTGTGTCATAGGAGATAAAATAGTTTTTGCTATTTGTGCTCCTGCTTTTAATTGCATAATACCTTTATAAAAATCTAAATTATATAACTTACCTGTAAATTCTTCTGCACCAATAATTGCAGATGCAATTTCTTTATTTGTAAAATACCTAGGACTTCCATCTGCTCGACCAAATATTTCACTTGTAGATATAATATCATCATATGATGTAATAGGTTTTGTAATAGGTTTTAATTTCGATGTATCTAAACCTTTAGCTGCAGCACCTGCTCTAGTAAAAATCCAACCTTTATCTAAACCATCTTTTAAAATATAATCAAATACTCTTCTTCCATATATTTGTTCTGATTGATTTATAATAGTATCTAAAGCAGCATTTTTAAAATCAGAAGTTACTACATCAGTTGTTTTACCATTTACTTTTATATAAGCATCTTTTTGTTTAGAAAATAAATCTCTAATTCTTTCATCAAATGTTTCACCTGCTCTTAAATCAACATCTGTTCTTTTTGCTATTTCATTAAATATAACTTGTGGTTTTCTATTTGATTTAATTGCTAAATTTTTTATTGATATAGTTTGTGTTTTTGCAAATTTATCTAAAGCATCTTTAAATGCTTTAGAATCTTTATTTCTAGTTTTTGCTACTCTTGCAACTTCATCAAAAAATTCTGTATTACCTGCTATTTTTCTTTTTTTATTTCCTACAACTAAGTCTTTAAAAAAATCTACAACTTTTGTTTCTCTAGTTGGATCAAATTTAAATTTTGAATTTTTAAATGCACCAAGTCTTTGACCTGTATATGTGGCAAAATCTATTACAGCTGCATCCTTAACACCTGTTTCAGAAACAAAATCTTTATATCTTTTTGTAGCATTATCTATAGTTTCTTTTAGCATTTTTACTTCTGGATGAAGTTTTTTATCTATAGATTTTAATATTGTTTTATATGCTTCACTACCTTTTTCTGTTTTTAACAAATTTGTAATTTTTGTATTTTCATAATCAATGTAAAGAGAAGATTCTCCTTTATCAAATAATTTAGTTTTATAATCTTTAAGAAGATCTTCTTGTTTTTTTAAAATATTATTAGACAATCTTTCAATAATACCTTTTTCTGCGGATATTTTATTTAAAGCTTGTGTTTGAACTCCTTTTACAGCACTAGGTAAAGAACCCGCTGTTGTAAATTGATCTTGTAGTTTTCTTACAACATTTAAAACAGTATTTTTAAAACCATTTTCTGCAGGTATAAATCTAAAATCTTCTGTGCTTGGTATTTCTTTTATTCCTTCTTTAAGTTTTTTAGGTAAAAACTCACCTCGCGCAATTTGACTACTAGTTTCTGAATCAACTATTTTTGTCAAAGGATTTACTACAGCTTTGTCTATTAATTTTAAAGTAGGACCTCCTACAAAACTAACTGCTTTTGCTGCTGGCATAATTCCATATTTAACACCTAACGTTCCTGCAACAGGTAGTAAAGGTACCGCACCTCCAATGATTGTACCTTCTGCACCAAATTTTAATTTAGATTTTAAAGTTTCAAGAGCCCTTTCTTTTCCCTCTAAACCTTCTAATTCTGTTTGAGGAAGGAAACCTAAATCTTCAGATAAAGTAGAAATAGATCCTGGTGTTGCAACTGCAGCGTCTGTAATACCACCTATAGAACCAAAGTATGCAGTTCTTTTTGCTATCTCTGCTCCTTTAGAACCAAAAGTCATACCTGGAGCGTCTAGCTTTTTCATTGTGCTTAGACCTTTTAATTTACTTATACCTCCTGCTACTTTTATTGCAGCTCCAGCAGGTATACCAAATTGAACTAAAACAGATGTAATATCTCCTATTGATGTAGTTGTTTCAGGTGTTACTTTATCAAAAACTTTTTCAATATAACCTAATGCATTAGTATCTAACAATAGATCAATTGGCATTGCACCTAGTTGTAACAAACCTTCTACAGCTTGACTAACTCCTTTTACTCCACCTCTTGCAACATCAATAAAGTACTCTCCTAGAGGTACGTCTCCACCTCTAGCTTGTTGTATTTGTTCTTGTTCTAAAAATGTGTCTAAAGAAATATCATTTTCTTTGAATATAGACATAAGTGCTCCTATGTTCTAGTTGGAGGTACTACCAAGTTAACTCCATATTTTACATTGAAAGCATTTATATCATCTTGTGTTGTTATATAAGCAAAAGACTGTAAAGCTTCTGCATTATTAGCTAATAAATTTACTACATCATCTGTAATTTCTGGAGGTAATCTATCTCTTAATTCTCTATAACTTAATTGTTGGACAGGTTCTGAAGTTGTTGCACTACCACTTCCAAAGGAAATATCTGAAGATATAATATCATCTTTAATTTTTACACCTTGTTCTCCTTGTTCTCCTTGTTCGAGTGTTCCAACAGCCCTCATTACTCTACCACCTTTATTTAATCCTAGTCTATTTTTAAGACCCGGTATTATTAAATCTAATTCAGGATACTCAGCTACACCTTTTATTTCTGAAAGTTGTCTTTCTATATCTGATTGAATTCTTTTTATATCTTTTTTAGATCCTTTTGCTTCTGCTTCTCTTAGTTCAACATTAAGTCTTCTTATTTTTGATTCTGCTTCAAGTAAATTAGGAGCAAGTTTACTTAATACATCTAATCTTTCTGTAGAACCAGGTCCTTTAGAAGATAGTAGTGCGTTTTCAATTTCTTTTTCACTTCTTGTTTCACCTGGTTGATTTGCAGTTGCTCTTGCAACTGCTCTTATATTTTGTAAATAAGGAGTTCCTTTACCTGCTTTAATTTGTTCTTTTTCTTTTGCTTTTGCTAATTGATAAGCAGTAAGTGTAACAGCTTTGTCTTCTTTTCTTTTCTGTCTTGCTAATGGAATTGCAAGTTCTCTTGCTTTATCTAATTTATCTCCAATAGAACCTGGTTCTGAAACAGCTCCTGCAATTAATAATGCTAGTTCACCTTTTGAATATCCTTCATCTTTTAGTAAATCTTTTATCATAGATGCTTCTTTTTCTACTTCAGCCCTAATATCTGTACCTTTGTATTCAGGTTCTTTTTTTGCTGGTACTATAGGTTGTTTTTCTTTTGTTGGATAATAACCTTTTTCTTTTTCTAAACTAGCTATACCTGCTTGAATATTAGCAACTTGTTCTACTATTTCAGGTTTTGTATAATCATAACCTGTAATACCATCATCACCCATCATACCTATTTCAACTCCTGTTAAATCTTTTAATGGAGCTAATTTTTCTTTTTGAGCTCTGTTGTAAGCAGGAATACTCCCATACTCTTTAACTTTTTGATCATAGTTAGGATCTAGTCTAGGAAATAAATCAGACATTTGAAAACTAGGGGCGGGTCTTTCATTAGCTGCTTTGAAAGCATCTATTTGTTGTTGACTTAAAGGTTGACGATTTTGCCCTGGAAATAAAAAACCAAAACCAGATGCTGCCTTAACTCTAGGTTCAACATGAGACATAATACCCGTGCCTTGAGTTGAGCCACCTCTTTTAAACATTGGTCTTTTAAAAACATTAAACATTATTTAAATAAACTCCCCAAACCATAAATAGTAGCTGCGCCACCTAATGCTTGACTTAAAGGACTAGCTGTTCCACCAGCTGCTCCTGTAGTAGAAGACATATAAGGTTGAGGGTATCCAGACATTAATCCACCAATTGTAGAACCTAAGAATTGCATTCTTTGGTATGGCTCATAAGCAGACTCTCTTGCTCCTTGAGCCGCTGCATCGATTACAGCTTGTTGGTATGCAAGGTTTTGAGTTCCCGCAGCACCTAATTGTTGTTGTGTTGTAGTTGCTAAAGAGGGTTGTAATGAAGCTAAACCTGCAGCTTGTTGTTGTGCAAGTCCTGCAGCTTGTTGTGCTTGTTGAAATCCTTGTTGTCTTAATTGTGCTTCTAATAAACCTCTGTCTTGTAAACTTTGTGCACCAAACTCTGCAAGTTGAACACCTTCTCTACCACCACCAAATGCTCCAGCACCAATTGCACTAGCTGCTATTTGTTGTTGAGCAATATCTCTTTGTTTATCAAACTCTGATAATGTTGCACTAATAACTTCTTGTTGGTAAGGAGACTCAAAATCTTGATAAGCCGTTGGTCCCATATAGTCTTGTGCTTTTTGTAAGAAAGGTTGATAGCCTGCAATTCCTGTACCTGTTCCTACTCCAGTAACAGCTCCGGTTGTAGGATCAAATTGTAATGTACCTAATCCAGCTTGTGTTGCTGCTTGTTGTTGTGCTTCTTGAGCTAAAGGTCCCTGACCCGCGATTGTTGGTGCAAAGGCACCTACATTTACTGGCTTTGCTGCTAGTTGCGCTGCAACGTCTAAATACTTTTCACCGGCTGCTTCTAAATAGGGTGCTGGTTTTGATATAGTTACTTGTTCTGCCATTATGCTATGCCTTGTTTTTCTGCTTGTTTCATTACTTTATACAGCTTTTGTGCTCCTGTTTCAACATCTCCATTGCCTATTCCTCTAACAGCATCAGCTGTCATAACGAACTCGTTTTTAGATAACATTGCAGGCACATCATCTGCTTTTTCTTTAATACCTACAGGCACAAAACCACCTGTATTCCTATAATCTAACTCGGTTATTCCACCTTGGTTCTTTCGAACAGGAACCTCGGAACCCATCATATAACCTATTCTGCCACCATCTTTAAAGCCTTTTACTTTTAAGAAAGCTTTTAAAGCAGATTCATCTTTTTTAAATTTACCTGGGTTTTTAAATATTCTATATAATTGAGGCATAGTAAATGTTCTGTCACTACCACCTTGTTTAGCTAATGTTTTAAATAAGAAAGATTTTTCTGCTCTAGTAAAAGGAGATAAAAGTCCTCCTATTCCACCACCTCCACCTTTAATTTCTTCTAAATCAGATTTAAGAGGATCCATTTCTATAATGCCTTTACCACCTTGAGGACTAAATTTTGGATCACTAGGATCATCACTTCCTTCAAAGAAACCTATTCGACCACCATCAGCTTTACTATTTAATTCTCTATCTAATTCATTTAACATATCTTCTATTTCTTTGTCTTCATCAACTTTTATATAAGGTCCTTGATCTGTATATGGACCAGGCTTACCAACACCAAATTCTATATTTGTAATTTCATTTACCATTGTAGGGTTTTCTTCAACTTCTTTTTTCAAAGCTTCATAGTCAATACCATCTTCATCTTTTTCATCTAAGGTAATACTTGGAACACCAAAAGGTGTTGAACCTGATTGATACTTAACTCTTCCACCTTCTTTTAATCCGAAAGCTGCGGGTGTAATAATGTCTGCATAATAATCACTATATCTAGCTTTGTCTGCTTCATACATTTCTTCTGTGTACTCATCTGCATCGCCAACTAACTCTGCTTCCTCAGCTAATTTTTTTGCATCAAGATAAGAAACACCACCTGCAATGGTTGCACCTATTGCTAGTTTATCTATTTGAGTTTTATCTGGTGATCCAGGTACAGGTTTTGTAAATACAGCTTTTAATCCTTGACCACCTAATTCTTTTAATCCTTGTCCCATTTCAGTAAAATTACCACTAGTAATTTTTCCAAGGGATTTTTTAAATGCAGAAGAAGTAGTAGCTTCGGTTGAAGTTTTCAATAAACTAGGATCAACTTTACTTACAACACCAGAAACATCTGCAGTTTTAGGTGCAAAAAGTTCTTCATATTGAGGAACTTCTATTGCTTCTATTTGTTGCCCTACCTCTGCTGCTTTTCTTTTATCTAAAAAAGTTCCTAAGCCCGTTCTTTCAGTTCCTATTGGTGTACTAAATAATTTTCCTTCAAAAGGATTACCTTGTAATTCAGCGCCACCTAAATATCTAGCACCTTGACCTAAACCATAATTAAGAAGTCCTGATTTAACTCCTTTAGAAATACTACCTGATTGATCAAATGAACCAAGGCCTGCCATAGCACCACCAAGAGCTGGGTTAAATGGAGCAACAAAAGGTGCAGCTTTAACTGCAACATCGGCTACTTCATTTGGTATAATTTTTCTAACAAATCTTTTAAGTTTACTTCCTATACCGAATTTTTCTCGGCCTACTAAGCTTCCTACTCCGTATAGTTGTCTGTTCATCTGTCCTCTTGATATTGGCATAATTTAAATTAAGTTCTTAGTAAGCAGGGGAAACCTGTAATCCCATACTTTACTTGGTTTTTCCAAATAAATCAAGGCTTGGCATAATAACTTT
>JAAHTH010001811.1_pt1 | contig 17528 bp, 25 predicted proteins | sample 6116091 | NCBI WGS metagenome assembly JAAHTH01 (sample SAMN13939990, study PRJNA603662) | sponge metagenome | isolation source: marine sponge | host: Mycale hentscheli | place: New Zealand | collected 2006 | reverse complement strand
TTCAACAGGAACCCCAGCAGCCAACAACTGCCTGCCTACTGTAGCCACTTGCTCGAACTGAAACGGTGTTTTGGCTGTAAACTCATTCAATTTAGCAACCATTTCAGCAGCTTTTTCAGCATCGCCTAGTATACCTAAAAAACCAGTACGCATAGTTTCCATTTTTGCAGCGTTTCGCAACAATATACCAAACCCAGCAGCAACAGGCAAAGTAAAGCGTGTTGACATTTTCTTTCCAAATTCAACAGCTGTATTCCCCATTGATTTTAGCTTTTTATTTAGTTTTTCAATCTTAGACCGTGACTTATCTGCTTGCTCTGCAAACTTGCCCATATTACGGCTAAATTTGTCTCTAACTTCAATTAAATAACTAACTGATTTCATCGTTTCCTTTGTTGCTTTTCAATTTCTCGATTTTTTTGCGCCACAATATTGCTTACTTCTTTATTATACAACAACAACTCCCCCATATTCATATTCATTAATTCAGAATAACTAAAACCGTGTTCCATCATGTAAACTATAAACCCCTCAATAGTTGTGTTGTTAATAGATTTAAAATCTGTAAATAAAAATAATGGTTTATCTTCTACAAGCCCAGCGACAAAAAATGGTCAGCATACCCCCCAGCCAACGCTTTTAAATCAGCCAAATGCAAACCATCATCAAAATGAGCTTTTTTCATTTGAACACCATCAATAGTTATCGTTGGCTTATCTTCTGTCCCAGCAAGAAATATTTGTTCCAAGTTATACATAATAGAACCAACCGCATCGCCATCAGCAAACTGAATAATCAAACTCCCTATACCAACTTGGTCATCCGTATTAGATTTCACATCACTTTGCTTACCCACCCCATCTATCATGGTATTAATTTTTGGGAAAACACCTAAAAAAGCGTTGTTTAAATCTGCTTCCAACTTTAACACTTTATACTTATCTCGTGGTCGTGGGGCATAAACAACAATATCTGATGCATCTACATACTCACCATCTTTGGATATTTTTATTGGTGTTTTTAAAGTATATTCAAAAAATTCTTTCATAACGTTAGATTCAAGTATAGCATAATAATTAGTATAATATCAATAATAATACTAGACAATTTAAATACTGCTGAATCTAGTATGCGTTGTAAGGCTCGCATTAAGCTGTAACCGCTTGCGAACCTTCAAATTCTACAGATATTACCCCGTCAGATGAAACATTGATTTCAGGGTCAACATACATGCACATTTTTTGGAATACTTTAGTGACCCCAGTGGATGCAACATATTTAATCACGTTTCCAAGGCCATTAGATTTCCAGCCACGAACCAATGATTCATTCTCAACAGTTGATAATAGATCAAAAGAAACCATACTTTTAGCTGTTGTATAATCCACTGCTTCAATTACATCCACAGACGTTCCGGCTACTTGTGGGGTAATAACCTTGTCCCCAGAACCATCTTTCATACGCAAACTATTCCCTTGAATAGCTATTGATTGGTCATTGATAAATAATTGTCCACCGACTAATGATGTTGCCATATCTTACTCCTATATGTTAAACACTGCTTGTAATACTAAATCAAGTCTTCGCAGCTGAGCAACAAGCGGTACTTTAGCCGTGCTAGTAGCCTTTCCATTTAACAAGTCTAGGTTAATTGTTAAGTTGTCCACAAAGTATTTAACATTGTCCTCACCTGCTCGGTACAACAAGTATCCTTCACCAGACAAAATATTATACAATTCTACCAGCTTGCCCCGAATTGCGTTTTCATTTACCATGTTATACCCAGTAACTAACGAACCGTCAGTTAATCGGCTTTGACTGTAAGCTGATTTCAAATTGTTAAAAATAAACTCAGCACCAGCAGATGTCACATCCACGTTGTTTAAGAATTGGTATGTTTTATCTACATTGCCAGCAGCATCAGTTTTGTAAGTTGTATAGACTTGCCCCAAGACAACACCATTGCCAGCAACGTTATTCCCAATTACAAAACCACCAGCAACATTAATTTCAGCCTGCTCAGACTTAGCCCACCCTTTACCAGTATCAAGAACCGGCAATGTTAAAGGCGTGTTCATGTAAGGCAGTGATGCTGTGTGAGTACCACCCCTTGCGTCTAAATTTGAAGCAATAACAAACTGTGCTATATTCGCACCATCTGTAAGCCTTAACGCCCTAACAGCACCAATTTGAGCAGCAATGACATCATCTAACTCAAATATAGAGGAACCCTTGTACAAAGTATCATTTACAATGCCCTGAGCATTGACGACCAATGATTGTGAATTCCTAGCGTTTAAAAATGTTTTTAGGTTAGCCAATGTATCTGTTTTAGATATTACACAAACACCATCAAGGATTGCATTGTCTTCATTCCAACGTGGGTCTAGCAATGAAGTTGTGCTTGTATGAGAATCCGCAACAACGGTTACATCGTAGTTTCCAGGGAAAACAATAGTTTGGTATCGTGTTTCACCAATTACATCAAACAATCCAGTCAATACTGGGTCAGTCGCACCGCCTGTCATGGCCGTGACGCTTGGCGTAACCCCCCCCACAATTCCTTTTACCTCTAAACCAATCCCATTGCCGTATGTGCCAGCATTGTTGGCTGTTAGTGTTACAGTCCCAGTTGTGTTAGATGCTGAAACAATTTTATGTGCGTCAGCGTTAATTAAAGCAACTAATGCATCCCCAATTTGTGTTTCAGTGTATCCAGAAGGAATAGAAATGCTGTATTTATGGTTAATTCTCGAACCGATAGAAACAACCAATGACCCAGCCTCTGGGGCAGTGCCAGAAAAAGCAACAGAACCAGCAGCCTGAACACCTGACCCATTATCATCTAGCGCAATAGCATCTAATCGAGTAACTTGGTTTACTGACTTAAACGCTTTAACCATTTCAGCAATTTGAGACCCTTTCCCAAAATTGCCAATTTCAACATTAGCGTTACCAATATTCTCAACTAAAGAACCGCTTGTATAAACTGATCCAGTTTGCTGGCCAACAATTAACACCTTTTGTGGTGCATTGCTAATTGACTGCTCGGCTGGTGCCTTAGTTATATTAATAATAGGGTTACTGACTGTCATTTAATACCTCACTTTTTTCATCTTTTGCAATTTTCTTACGAACAACTTTTTTTTCTTCAATTATTTCTACACAATTATCAAATTGAGAGTCTTTTAATCGTTTTCGCCAGTAGCTATTAACTGTTACGCCATCTACCGCTTCAACCTCTACAATATCACCTGCTTCATGAAATGCTAGATTACTATTTAATTTTAGTTTCATATAATCGATTATATCACAACAAATTAAAATTATTATCTTTTACATTTTCACAATCATTATTTTGAAATACATTCCCAAAACTCCTAAATGCTACAGTTTCAGTATTTGTGTATATATCCCCAGCGTTATACATAAACTGGCTTGTATCCTGCACATAGTTTGCTGTTTGTGTGCTTAATATCGTTTCGGTTGTTTCAAAGCTGTATGAATAAACAAGGTATGCATCATTATAGCTAATTACGCCGTGACCTAATGGAACCATTAACGTGTTGCTTGTATTCGCAAAAAACGTGCTTGGTCTGTATCCTGCTACAGTTTTATACAACGAAGGCAAAACATTAAAAGCCAAATCTATTGCTTTGCTGCCTGTAAGCTCATTAACTGTTGGGATAAATAGATAAAACGAAAAATTATTAATAAGTTTTAAATAAAACTGCTCTGTTGACGTTGCTTCGCTATTCGCATCATTCTGCGTATTTCGGTCTGCGGATGCGTCTGACCCTTCTGGGACTATAAATAGGAATGGGGTGTTAATTTGCTTATCTGTATATAGCTTTATAGCACGATCAAGCGTTGCTACTGACGATATTTGCAAGCCTGTTACAAGTTTCATATCAGAACCAGACCCAGCCGTCAATCGGTCGTTATTAAATACGAACTGAAATTTGTTTGCATCTAAAACTGCGCTAACCTTGTGCCAACCATTAAAACCAACAGAGTGAAAGGTGTGCAGTGTTCCTGTAGATTGCGCTGGCGTTCCTGTGACATTAAATGTAAATGTAGTTGAATTTGGGACACTTGTTATTTTCTTATCACCATTGTACTCACCCTCAGTTGACGATATATTGACTTTGTTTATGTATGGGTATGACAAGTCGTGATCTGTAGCGCAAGTGGCTGTAGCAACACCATTTACGGTTGTTATATCTGTTATTTGAATATCTGTTTTTATTCCAGATAGCAACAAATTATCGCCAGCTGATAATCCGTGTTGTATGCACGAAACCGTAACGTCATTGCCAGACTTTGTTAAATCTGTTATTGGTTTAGATGCGCTAAGGTTGCTGTTGTATAAAGGCAGTATGCTTTGTACATGAGTGACTAATTCACTTAGGTTCATGCCTATATAATACTACATTATAACAGCGTTATTATATTTATTTCAAATCCTTACCAGATATTCGTTTTTCTGCAATTTTAAAGTATTTTTCGTCTAATTCAATCCCTATGAAATTACGATTTAAGTTTGCGCAAGCAACACCAGTGGTTCCGCTCCCCATTGTGAAATCCAACACAATTTCTCCTTCGTTTGTGTAAGTTTTTATTAAATATTCCATTAGGGCTACTGGTTTTTGTGTGGGGTGTTTACCTCTATCCCCAGAAGCCCTATTATTAAAAAATTGAACAGTTGATGGGCAGCGTAGATTTTTGTCATATTCTTTCCCAACCCTATTACTAAATAAGTTCCCATATATATCACCGCCTTTTTTACTGTTAGTCAAATACGGCGTTTCAAGGCGTTTCGCCCCCGATCCTTTTCTTGGTTGTTTAATAGGGTTGTACTGAACCTTTCCTTTCCCAAAAACAAGCACATTTTCATGTTCTTTCATCGGTTGGTATTTTAAACAGGCAAAATTAGACCCAACTGCTTTTTCCCATATCCACTCGTATTTAAACATTTTAATATTACTATTGACTAAAAAACTTGTGAACGGCTGGCTTGCTGTCATTACAATCGCTCTGTTAGGCTTAATAACTCGCTTTAGCTGATCCCACATCGGTTCAAACGGAATGATAGTGTCCCATTTGCAAGCAGTAGTGCCATACGGGGGGTCGGCAATAATTGCATCAACACTACTATCTGGCAAGTCTTTCATTCTCTCTACACAATCACCTTGTATCAATTCAATCTTAGACATATTTCAAATCCTTACCAGAAACAATATCCAAAATATTAGACTCGTGATACTCTATTGCTTTTTCTAGTCCATAGTTTGGGCAATCTAGGAGTTTGACTGACTCCCCAGCATAATCCCCGTCATTAGAAGAACATTGAACACCTGTTGAAAAAGTGGGGTAATAACCATAAAATCCCCTGTGTCCGTCATCATCATCTTCAATATAAGAAACGTCACATATCCCAGTAAGTATAGTGTAGTATTTGTCTTTTACTGAAAATTCAGAATCCATAACTAAAGCCCCATCATCATACTTACCTTCCAAACGGTCATATAGCTCATCATTAGGACATTCAACACAAACATTCCTGTCCTTTATATAAAAAAAACAAGGCTCCCACGTTTGTTTAAGCGAAAATTCCCACTCTTTATAAGTAGCACGATCACATTCTACCAAATTATCATCTTTATCGATATAGAAATAAGCATACATAATTAACTCCTTGTGTTAAGCAATCAAGCTATAGATATTATATAATGTTAATAACAACTATTCAAGTACTTTAATAATTTATAGGGGAAGCATAGAGTCAGGGTCTCGCAATTTAGAGCGTGAAGGGTATGGATTGTCAGGCCGATCACTCATGCCAAAGTTTAAGTCTGGACAGTCTTCAAAACGACTCCAATCCCACTCCCGAACAATTTTTAAGCATTTTTGAATAAAATATTCTTTATACAAAATATCGTATTTTTCTATACAAACACCATTGCTTCCGTAAGCAGGGCTTTCAATCATATCATGCCAATCCTTAACCTCATCTAAAAATGGCTTTAATTCATTTTCCATAAAAGAAAGTCCAGTCTCAATACCAAACTTAACAAACCCTTCGTTTTTTTGTGTTTGAATCAACCATCCAAGATCATAAGGACAAATTAATTCACGCCCATGTATACCAACCCCCTGTTTAGCTTTTGAAACACGTTTTTTATAAAGGCATTCCATCACCTCTAATTTCATCTCCAAATGTGATGCTGACACTCCATTTTTAAAATCCCTATCAGTAGAACGAACATGCTCTCTAACAAACCAATTAGCCACAAATAGCATCCGCTTCGCATGAAAAATCCTTAAACTTTTCCAAATGCTACTGTCTCGAATAAAGCAAGGTCTGTCATCAATATACTTAATTAAAAATAAATATGTAATGTCTTTGTGCAACTCTGTATATTGTGGCTGGCAAAAAACATCGCAAAGCCTGATTATAAAATCAGCTCCCAAGCCTCCCCAATATTCTGTAAAAAACTGAAACGCCTTAAAATGAGCCTCAGATTCATCCAACATATAATCCGGCAAAAATATAGACTCTGCAATAATATCTAATCGTTTAAAAACTGATTGAGAAACTTCTATCGTTTTTTCTGGGTTATTCCCCTTAATGCTTTCTATGTCTTTTTGTATTTCAAAAAGGCTTCTTTCTTTTCCGTAACTCATAAATTCACCGACAAAATCTATCTTGCATAACACGCCCTCTTCTTTTTAACGGCTCAGCTTGAACTTCTGCATCGCACATTTCATTTAATTCATCCGATTCATAAGAAGTAAGAGGGCGGAATCTTAAGGAACAGAGTGTTATTCTGCCCTTTTTTTCACCTAATCCACCATCAGGTTGACGACTATAAATCCAGTAATAATGACAATCTTCAAACCTATCAAAGAACCCCTCAATTAAAAAATACTTATCAGTAACAGCCCCTAAATTCTTTTCGATATCTGTTGGCACGTTGTATTTTTTTATCCATCCCTCAAAAATACTTTTCTCTTTTTCTTTTTTCTCCCGTGCCTCTCTTTCCTCAGCGGTCTCAAAAATCTTCCAATCTGGCAAACCATAGTCCTCACAAAAATCTATCAAGAACGGCATAAGTGATATAAATATCGCTGTTAAAGAAATAAGAATAGAAATAATAGAAATATCATACAAATCCATAGGTAAATCCTATTTTAAACAATTAATCTATATCTATTATATATTGTCAATAACAATTAGTCAAGCATGTAATAATTACAATTACCAGACCGCTTCCATTTTTTAAAAAAGACACTAAATACTACATAGGCTAAAGCCAAAATTGCCAAAACACCATAAAAATTAATCAAAATAGAAAGTATTAGGGCAAAGAATATACCAACAAATCTTGTGCAGCCAAAAAGCAGTATTAAAAACAAAAACAAGGAAAACAGAGCATGCTTATTAAACACCAAACATCCTATCGATTTCTTGTTCGATATATCGTTCAATTTTCCCAACATTGCTCTCTATAGCCAGCCACATTGCCGGACGATTTAAAGATTTTGGGTCTTCCAAATACTGGACGTAATCAACGCTGTTTTCAAAATATAAACGATTCTGACCTTGAACCCTAAATGATAATCCCCTTCGCGCTGTACCGCTTCTATTCGCCCATGCTTCACCGTCTTGACTAGCTTTAACCCTTCGCCCTTTATATCTGTAGGTACGCCCGAATTTCTTTTTCAAAATCGCATCGCTCGCACTTTTACGCAATAATTTTCCTGACAAATACAAAGCATTACGCATAGCTCGCCTGCTCTTTTTTGGCATTTGCTTAATTCCAAACACCACCCTTTTGCTTTTTCGATCTAATTTGATACTAGCCATCGTTAGCCAGTAACCCTGAACTCCCCTGTTTGATTAAATATAAACGCAAGAACTTCTTTTCCTCGTTAATATTTTCTATCCTATCCACTTTATAACGAACCCCATCATACAACAGCCATTCTTGATCCGTAACTGTAACAACGCTTGTATATCGTGTAGTAAATACATGCGTTATAGATTCTGACACCCCAGCACCGCCAAATGACCGATAACCTTTCCCATCCGTTTCAAACTTGCCCCACAAAACACTTAGATCAATAAATTGCTCGGTTAAATCCGTTACCCCAAAATGAGAACCAACCATTGCCCGTGTTTGCACAGTAGCTTTTTGATTCAGGCTCTTAACTGGGATGCTAGACTTACAACTCATAAGATATATCAACCACTTTGTATCGATCATAAATATCATTAACAACATCAGGACAACCGCATATTCCACGGTTATCATACCAATAATGAACGGTTTGCAACAACGCCATAACAATATCCGCAGGGACATCTGATACGTTATCTCCATAGCCAGATCTAAACGTGATTTTAACCCCCTTTACATCATCATCTACAGTAGGTATTTCAATTTGCTCAACAATGCCATAAACGCCCCCTTCTGATAGCTTATATTCAGATAATGGGAGCGTTGAGTATGTGCTATCTTTTAAATATTCAATACATACAAGGGATTGATAGGGCGCACGGCGTAAAGTTAAGTCTCCATTAAACGATGGCCTGTAGCATTCATAGGTAGTTGTTAGCAAATCCCTATTTATGATACCCTCGGCGTGTTTTACCGCTGCATCAATAAATAATTGGATCATTGAGTTTTCGTCATCGCCAGATAATCGTATAAAATCCTTGACTTGATCCAGTGATATTATATTTTTCTCAACCTTACCAATCCGCTTGTATTCTATAGTCATTTTTTAATTGCCTTTTTAACGACCTTTTTTACCTTTTCAGCTTTTGTTTCTAACCCCTCTGATTTTACAGCCTTGTTTTCTTTTACTAGTGTTTTTTTTGTTGGCTTGTCTTCTTCTATAATCTCGGCATACCCAAGCATAAACATTGCTTGCCCAATACTAGTTAGTTTTTGAGACGAATTGATAATTGCCCCTTTTGTAAATGCTATGTTTTCACCATTAACATTAAATTTGCAGTCTTGTAGAATTTTTACTTTCATGGTTAATTTACTCCTAATAATAAAATGGTGGCCTTTTACAGCCACCGATTATATTCCCCTCTATTATAACATTTAATGTTATTAAGCAGTAGGCTTGGTTACAGCATGGCCTTTGATAGCAACCACACCAATAACAGCACCACTAGCAGTATTAGCTGACACGATACTAGCTCGAACATATCGCTTCTTCCCTACATAACCAACATCTTTGGACAAGTTGTCGTCAGTGTCAGCAGTAAATGATGGCAATCCACCGACAAGATCTGTAGATGCAACAGTAGCTGCGTCAGACAAACCAGAATCATCACCATGCTCGATAACAAGGGTGTAGTCCCCGTCACTTACTGTTCCAGTGACCAAGCTAAAAACCAATGATCCAAACCCAGCTGAATCAATAATATTCCCAACAGTTGTGGTGTTTGTGGCAATAGAACCAAAGTTTAGGCCAACATCGGTTGAAATTGAACTCTTTAAATCATAATCCATTTTTTTAATTCTCCTAGATTACCCCACGATCAAACGTGGGGCATAACAATAATTCTATTAAGCTTTGATTTTTAACAATGCAAATGCTTCTGGCAATACAACTTTACCAGTTAAGTATCGGAACCAAGTGTATTCAATAACACGTTGTTTCTTTAATCGGTAGGGGTCTTGAACAAGCTCAAGGTCTACACTGTCAAGAATGTTGTATCCTGAGAAAAAGTCACCAAAACCAACAACAATGTCGCCAGCAGTTTGGCCAGTTAGTCCAGTTAGTTTGTCCATGTCTTGCATGATGACGTAAGGGAACTCATTGATAGTGTTAGGGGCATCACCCATACCAGCTTTCCACAAATAACCATTGTCAGTCCCTTCACGCTCAGTTTTTAGGTACGCCAATGTTTCACGGCTTAGGAAGTAAACTGGGTTATATGCAGCCTTTACTCTAGCTGAAAGTAAAACAACATCAGTAAATGAAATTTCACCAGCAGTGGCAGTGTCAAAAGAAGGAACGGAAGAATTTACCAAAACACCTTCTGGAGATTTAACGCCTGTACCTGTCAAAAAACTTCGGCCTTCGGCTTGTGCAAATGCTAGTACAGCGTCACGTTGAATTTCACTAGCCATATCAAAACCAGCAAAGTTAAGTTGGTCACGGGTAACAGGGGTAGTCACTTGCAAAGCGTGAGCGGTCAACGCTTCTGATCCGTATGCAGATTGGCTGTCCCCACCTTCTTCAAGCTCACCTTCAAATAAAGCGGATGGAATCCCAGTTCGGACTGGCACATTTAGCGTTTTAACGCCAGCCACAGATTGAACACGAGCTAATCGGCGAACATCTGAAATTTCCTCAATTTGTCGAATAATTTCAGTTGACAAAACCTCAGGAACCAAGTATCCACCGTTTGCACCAACATCTGTTCGCAATGTTTTTTGCTCAGCTTCGGACAAAGCAGCTACATCCCAAGATTTAACCAAAGAATTAAAAGCCTTGTACTCGGCAGACTCTTTGTAGTTTTTTGGGGCTTCAACAGATTTTTGAGCAATAGCAAGCTCCAAAGTTTCTAAACGCTCCTGGGCTGCTTTCAACTCGTTAGCTGATTCAACAGATTTTAGCGTCAACTCTTTGTTTTTTTCTTCGTAAGCGTCAATATCTTTTTGAATCGCTTCAATTTTAGACTTTTGCTCACCAGTAGCACCCTCAATACTTTTCAACCCTTCTAATACCGCACCTAACTCAGCATTAGCTCCTTGCTCGGTAGTTTTTACTTCTACACTCATTTTTTTTACACTCCTGTAATTATCTAATAAAACAATAAATAAATTGATTATGCTCTATTCATTGCGATAGATAACTCATTTCGAGTGTTGACAAATCTATGATATTTAATATATCACAGTTTTGCTTGTATATTTTGTAAACTCGATTTTATTTCTGACAACAAAGTTTCTGCTGCTTTCTTTTCAGCATCAATAATTTTGTCGGCAATATCTTTTTTGTCTTGGATTTTTTTAACACAGGCTAAAAAAGCAGTTGCTTCTTGGTTGCTTAATCCGTAGGCTTTTAAAAAGTCAGATGCATCCTTGATATGCCCAAATTGCTCAAACTGTTGAACCATGTTTTTTTGCAACGGGCTATCAACGCCATCAATCTTGTCATAATATTTATTAATTGACTCCACAGCCATGCTAATATCATCAATGCCATCTATTGACTTACGCCCTTTAATTGCTGCACTAGCCAAAAACAACGCCTTAGGGATTATTTGCAATTCACCGTCAACAATATCAGCAATCTGGTACGCCCCTTCTTGTTTTTTTTCGTCATAGAATAAGAACGCTGTTTTTTGTTGATCTATTGGCAATTCCTTTTGCACACGCTCCAATGCTTCAGACGGTACCCATGCATATTCTTTTTCATAAATAGGCAAGCTGTCTTGAAATGGTGTAAATGCCTTACTTGTAATAGCCGCTTCTGGGTTCATGGGTATAGTAACCAATGATACCTCATACAAATCAACAGACTTAATCATTCGGACATTAGACCCATTGTATTTTTCATAATCAGCGTCTTTAATTGAAAAACCAATAGACATGTCATTGATAGACCCTACTTTCATTTGTGGAATAACACGCTCAGCAACAAATTTATCATCCCTTGGCATCTTCCCTTTAACATAAAGGCCTTTCTCGTCCTCATACGCATCAACAAATACCCCTAATGGCTCAGACATTTTGTGCTGCCATAACAACTTAGGCATTTGCCCTTTTAAACTTTCAACAAAAGCCCCTTTTACGACAACATCATTCCCACGGTCGATATTCCCAAATGTTGATCCGTATCCTTCAAAATAAAAATAATCAGGATCATCATTGTTAAACTCTTTTATTTCAAACGCAAGATTTTTATATTCTAAGTTTTTGTTTTCCATTTTCACTCCATTATACACCATATAGACTACTACACCGACAATTTATAATATTTCCAAGCGATGCCCCCATGCTTGTATCGCCAGGATGCATCAAATATTCACCATTAACAATAAATGGGTCATTCATATTTTGTGTTTGCCCATCAGCCATTGCATGCCCCTCTCGTGTTTCACTATCTAAGATAGCTGACCATCCTTTCTTGATATCAGGTTTCCCAGTAACAACGCCATCATTAATACTGCTAGGGTCAACATTCCCATTCCTAGATATTACCGCTGCCTCAATATTTTTAGACCGTTCAGCCATAAACTGGGTTTCTGTTAATGCTATCATGGCCTGCCTTCCCTTAAAAGCTCTATCCAAACCTTTATTTATTTCATCATGAACCTTAGTTCCAGACTCCTTAGCCTTTTTTGGTGCTTTAGCAGCAGTATCTTTAATGTTATCATTGGTAGTTTCTATTAATTGCGATGCCCTTCGTTGAACAATGCTATCAACAAACGCTAATGCAATTAATACAGACGTAGCCTCAATTTTTTCGTCTTCCTCTTGTTGCTCCTGTTTATACTCAATTCCTTTAGCTTCCAAACTTTTTCTATACGAATACTTGCCCTCATTGATAAAATTGCGTATAACACGCTTATAATGCCTTTCAAGTAGCGTTTCTGTTTGCTTTTGATATATATCTGCGTTAATTAACAGCCCAGTAGCAGTATAGAACGACACAACATCCTTTTTGATCTCGTTAAAATAAGACACTAGATCACGGTTAAATGTTTTTTCTAATGCAAGTTTAAGCGTTAAGTTTCGCTTTGCTCTTTTATTTCTTTCCGATGTAGTCATTCCACAAATTGTTTAGGTAGTCTTCTGAATATTCACCGCTTAAAGACTTTATTTGATCTACCCATTGGCTTTTTGCGCCTTGGTCTTGGTAGGGGTCTTGGCTGATTGGTATTTCAGACATAGGCCGGTATACTTCATCCCCATGATCTGGCAATGGCTGGTACCCTAATCTGCTTCTCATTTCGTTTACAGTAAGTACGTTTGCTAGTTTAAGCATACGGACTTCCTCGGCTTCTCTTAGTTTCATTGCAGAAACTTTTGAAGCGTCACATACAATTCGGTGTTCTTTTTTTAAAAGCCCTCTGCTTATAAACGATTCGGAGATGCCGTCAAAAATTGCGTTGAATGTTGGGAATACTGCGTTTTCGTATAAAGCGTATAGGGCGGTTTGATAGTTATTGTAAGTTTGTGATCCTGAATTTACCAAAGGCTCTGGGATATCGTATCGTTGATAAATTGCCATTTTAGACTGCTCTTTATTCTCGTTGGCTTGCATATCTTTGTTGCTTCGGTTATTATGCATGTGAACGGCAACATCGGTTCCGTTCAAAGCCATCATGCGCCCTTCATTTTGTGCGCCTGTATAGTAATTCCCTAAATCCTTTTTAAACATTTCAAACTCTTCTCGGTTTTTAAAGTTTGTTTGTAATATTCCAGAGCCAGAATACCCTCTATCCAAATAAGCAGCGACTTGTAACAGGGATTTTTCAACAATTTGAGCATCTTGGGCTAGGGCTATTAGCTTTGATGTTGCCTTTGTTTCATTTTGCCCCAAATAACCCTTTATGTGAATTAATTCCCCTAGTCCGTTAGCCCCAATAATTCGGCCATCGTTTTCATTGTGTCTTTGTAAGTACATGCCATTGATTGATGAATAAAACCCTGTATTATTTACTGTGTAATTCCGAACGCCCTCTGTCTCTGTGATTGTAACTGATCTATCACAGACTGGCGTTATGTATTTAGATTTATAGTTTGTATTGTTTGATAAATGGACGTAGGCGTTGTTGTATATCAAAAAATCTGTTGCTATTTGCATCATAAACTCTGCGTATCGTTGGACAGAGTTTGGTTTTCTTAATATTTCGTATATATTCTCACCTTCATTCACAACAACCCCGTTTCGATCAACAATAACTGGTTGTAATTGCGATACTTTTTCCGCAATCATATCAACAGCATGACCGATTGGGGCAACATTTTTGTATAATGAATACCCATCCTGCCTACCACCTTTTAAAAGAAGAGAGAATATGCTTTCATTGTTGCCGGTGGTTCGTGAAGTAGGGGTGGCTGATTTTTTAAATAGATTTAGCTTTTTAATTGGATCAGTAAAAAAAGACACGGTTTACTCTATAAAGATTTATTATATTCAAGGCTTAGGCTTCCATTCGTAGGATTATAGCCAGCAACCACGTTTTTAAAGCCAACTTTAACCTTGTTACCTTCATATTTTACAACAACATCCTTCAATTCACCCTTACTAATTGAGGTTACTGCATCAGCAGCATATTTAATAGCTTTTGCATCAGCTTGCCCATTTAGTTTAGCAACTTTATCAACTTGCTTGGCCAAATAGACGGCTATTGCGTCATCTTTAGTGGTTTTGGTCATTTTTGAAAATAGCTCTAGCGCAACAAGGGCTTTTTTGGTGTATGCAATCCCCATATTTCTATTTTCCTTAACAACCAACCATAAAACCAATGCTTTAAGCCACAAAAAGATAGTTTTCATTCTTTTTACTCCTGTTATATTTTAATAACAACAGTGTAACATTTTAAAGCCCTTTATTTTTGTTTTTTGCATTATGCTGAAACACCGGCTGCCCTTTCACAATGCCTTTGTAATCGTCTTGGGCGACAAATTAAACATGACGGCTCACAGTATATTACATGAGCATTTGCCAGCGGGTGGCAAACTAATAATCGAGGGAGGAGGCGTAATCGGTCTCGGAGTATTCTGGGACACCGTTGATTTGACCAGCCGTTTGTAATCGGCTATGGTCTCCTTCACCCATTCCTTTTCTTCCAGGGATAAAAATTTGTTCTCGATAAAAGCCTGCTCAATACGGTCATTGCCCCTGCATGTGTCAGTAAAAAAAATAGGACTTCTCTGCTGCAAGCCGAATTTAGTTTCGTTAAGCAAGCCAATCAATATATCGGCGTTTAAAAGTAATTCTTTACTTAATATCTTCGCCTTCTCTGGGTCTAAGCGTAGTTGAGACACCGCGTTGGCAACGTCCTGAGCGATATACGCTGGGAGTTCAATCGGTTGGTTATTTAAAGATAGTTCGTAAATTGGCATCGGCTCGCCTTCCGGTTTTGATCTTGGCGACGACGACGGTGCCGGAGGGAATGGCCCAAAACCCGGGCCTACAGGACCGCCTCCCATTAGCGTTTACCTCCTAAAAGCCACAACAATTGAATTTCGCTTAACAAACTATATGGTATCGGAATGTCACTAGGCTTGGGCGAGTCCACCTCTTTATACGGTAGCACTTGAATTTGATCTAAAAAGCTCACCCTTGCGTTTTTATCGTAGGTATAAGGGAATTTTGGTGGATTATACCGTGGCTTTGGCTTCGGTTTCTCTTGCGCTTCTCGTTTATACTGCTCTCTTAGACTTGTATACTTGCCTATACCTGGTTTTATGTTGTTTGCTCTCATTTTTTTATATTACTCCTATCAATAAACATCTAAACACATATAAGCATTATACTATCATATCTGATATTGTCAATAACAATACATGCTACACTTTTGTATTCAAATGTCTAGCGATTGTTCCAAAAAAGTTTTTCCTAGATAAAAATAAGCAATTCCTGCACCCCATCTCTCCCATCATTCTTACAACTCAAATATCTAGGGGCTTGTATTTCTATAATATTAAACATCTTATCAGAATATAGCTCTCGTATATAGTTTGTATCTGCATTAGAGATTATCACTTTAGCCCCTTGCTTGCTCCATTCTATCGCCTTATCTCGTAATTTCTCTTGCATATCTCTTTCAAACTTATTAGAAGTGTATTGATTGTAGGTTTCATCGTATGGAGGATCACAATATACCACAGAGTTTTTATGTACTTCAAGATTTTCAAAACTACCAAACTCTAAATTAACATCTTGCAAGACTTCACTACACGCCCTTAAATTATCCTCGTCAAGTATTGCAGGGTTCTTATAGCTCCCCATAGGTACATTAAACTCATTATTCTTGTTCACTCTATAAAGCCCATTGTAACAAGTTTTATTCAAGTATATAAATCTTGCCGCCATTTCTACTGGATTATCTAAATTGTGCATACTTCGTATATGGTAGTAATAATCTTTACTATGACTTGCTTTGTGAAATTTCAATGTTTCTATCAGCGTATCAATCTCATCTCTAATTATCTTATATACTAAAATCAATTCTCCGTTTACATCAGATAAAAACGCATTCTTTACTCTGTTTCTTGCATTAAAAAATATAGCTCCACCGCCTAAAAAAGGTTCGTAATAGTTTTCTATCTCGTTCGGTAAGTGTTCTAGTATCTTTTTTGATATGCCATTCTTACCGCCTACCCATTTTATAAAAGGTCTTGCTTTTATCGGTTCTACTTCATTAGTAGGAGTGTTTATCAATCCATCAAGAGCAGTATTAAAATCTGTTTCTATTACATATTTATCGTGATATTGTTCCATTATCGTACTAGCTCCTTATATGATAATCTGTAGTCCAAATGAATAAAATCGCATTATCATCTGCTATATCATTTACAGGCAGATCCATTATGTCCTTTGAAGACATTACACTATAAGGAGGTCGCCTCATACCCTTTACGGTAGTACAATCCGACTTTGCCGTAGAGTCGTTGTAATAACTCCAAGGTGGGTCTGCATAGATTATCTGATACTTTTTATTCGGAAACGGTATTTGCACCATCTTTTAACTCCTTAACTAATTGCATACCCATACACTAAACGTCTCCTTTCAATTTACCATACCATTACATAATACATTATCAACTATACTTTGTCAATAACAATATACACTTCTATATTCTATATTTTGTATTTTTAGAATCAACCTATTAAAAGCGTTCTATATATCAGTTTTTAAAGATATGGGGGGGGTATCCTTATCATTTTGCTTACATCAGCAATATGATCGATACCATTTTGCTAACGTCGGCAATATGGTCGATATCAGTATATTAATAACTATATACAAAAAAATGAAAGGGTAGCTATTAGCGTATACTGATATAATATATATCTAAGAAGTAAGTGAACTTCCTTCTTAGATATATATTATATCACTATTAGTCAATATCTACAAGCCTATTTCTGGCTTACTTTTTATAAAAAAACACACTAACTACAACGAAAATTAAAGCATAACACCAAAACTAGGGATGGGCTAAATAAGGGGAATATGAATGGGGAAAGCTGAGATTGGGTAAGGTCTAAATGGGGAAATTTGAAATTGGGTAAAAGCTAAATGTTGTACTATAAACCCAAATTCCAACGTAAACCTAGTGAATTTTCACCCTGGGGCCTACGTCAACCTACGTCAGCCTTGACAATGTAAGGGTTTTTCTTGACGTTACGGAAAGTTACGTATAGGTGTGATAGTGTGGGTAGGTATCATTTTGTCACGCAAGTAATCGTCTGTAAGGGTGCTGATTGGCTGAAATAGGGACGTTTTGGGAAGTTGGGTTGGTGTATGTGTGACACTG
>JAAHTH010001572.1_pt1 | contig 17534 bp, 6 predicted proteins | sample 6116091 | NCBI WGS metagenome assembly JAAHTH01 (sample SAMN13939990, study PRJNA603662) | sponge metagenome | isolation source: marine sponge | host: Mycale hentscheli | place: New Zealand | collected 2006 | reverse complement strand
CCCCACCCCCGGGGGCGGCGGCCGCGCCCGTCATCCCCACCAAGCTCGAAAGGTTCAACCGCTTTGTTGATAGTAGGCACTGGTTGATTCAATAGGTCGCGCAATTTCGCACGCCTCTGAAGGCGTACGCTGAAAACTTCAGGTCGCAACTTCAGGTCGTCAATCTTGATCCGATCCATCTTCCCCATGTCGAGGTCATCACCGCTGGGGTAAAGCGTGTATGGGTCAAAGGACTTTCCGAGGAAGCCAGCGGAGCCACCCTTCCCTACTACGTTTGATTCCTGCAGTGGTCTTGGCAGCATCACGAACGGTAGCATTGGCTCATCTATCGGCCGCATCTTGACGATGTTGCTGCCGTAGTTGGGAAAGTCTTTCGGCGAGGGAGGTTCCAACTGTCCGGATGGACTTACCTTGTCAGTCGTGTATCCCGTCATCATCTGATAAATCGCCGCTGTATGATTGAAGAGTCCATTCGGCGTGTAGGACATCGAGCGAATCATCGAGAAGCGATCGTTCAATTGGCTGAGCTTAGGAAGATTCTCAGTGAATTTGATCCCCGGGATCTTTGTGCTAATCGGATTGAAAATGCTTTTCACATTATCCGGAACATTTTCTTTAGGATCCCACAGATCAAGGTGGCTGGGGCCACCCTGCAGATAAACCATGATGATGCTTTTCGCTTTGCCCCAGCCGGGACCGCCGCCTTTCAGAGGACTCCCAGTGACACTTTCAGCAGCAGAAGCTGATTGCAGTTGCATCATGGATGGCAGTGATAAACCCAAGGCACCACACCCACCTACCCTGAGGAAGGATCGGCGTGTTGCGGCAAGGTGCGGATCGCAGAGGTCTTTTGCCTTGAAGCCTTTGAATGAAAGCATGGCAATGTCTCCGAGGAAGGTGTTGTGAGAATGGTTTGTATGGTTTTGTTCAATGATTAAATAAGAATGCGGGGCTGTTTATGAGCGCCCAAGTCAAGTCTTCAGCAGCAGTAAGTCGGATTCGCTCTAACTGTTGTGTACTCTGTTTGGCATCATCTCTGAGCTGAATGAGTTGTGGATCGTCGACGGTAGGTTGCGAAAGTTCCACCTTTCGCTTCTCAAGTGCGACCAGCGCGGCATCTGGTGGGACCGCGGCTCCCGCTGCGACAACACCCTCCTGAGCCTTGCGGATGTTACCGTCAGTCTTGGTGATGTACTCATTAAGAAAACCAACCGTTGTTTCATCGCGACGGTCCTTGGGGGTGAGCAGCATCGCAGCAAGAGGTTCGGCGACCCCCAGTGGAATGTCGCCTACCGCCGTCGTTGCGCTGAGCCTGAATCGCCCCAATGTGTGTTTGGCTGCGTTATGAAATTGATGGATCTTGAAGGTAAGGATCGCATCGCCTTCGGTCTGCAGAGGTTTATCGAATTTGAAAGTTGCCCAGTGAAATGTTCCCATCGCCGGTGAGATGGCCCACCCTTTTTGATCGTTGGTTTTCCCATCAAACGCCTGGTTGATGTTGAACCCAGGTTGCGTGAAGTCAGCACGGCCGCTGGCGATCTTCACCTTGTTTGATTTTTCAGGCGTTTTCGATGAGGCCGACAGAACTTCAAATTCTGTCACAACAAAGTTTCCATTGTCGGCAAGCCCCGGACCTTTGGAAGGCAGCTTTTCATCGCTGAGAGCCTCCAAGCGGATACCCGTGATGTTGTTCAGGGAAGTCCGCATCGTGACTGTGTAGGCAGTTTTGTCAGCACTGCCACTGGCAACGATGGATCTGTCTGATTGTGGTGTAAGAACTGCTTTGTTGGTCGAATTTCCGGACTGGTAGGAAAGTGGGTGCCATTCAATGGCTTTCAGCTGAGCATTGGACATCTCGTCAATTTTCGCCTGAATGCTTTCTTTCTCTTTCTCCAAGGCAGCTTTTGCGGCATTGATCCGATCCTCGCGTTCCTTGGCAAGCTTTTCCCGCTCCGGTTTGATCGCATTGGTTCGGTTAACGATCTCCTCATTCAGTTTTACCAGCTTTGCTTGACGTTCTTTTTCCAGTACCTCGCGGCGGACTTTCCAATTTGATTCAGCGATGGTGAGTTGCCCCAAGAGTTCCTCGTGGCTCTCCCTGATGATGTCTTTCATGGCAGCAAATGCTTCCAGTTCGGATGCCTTGGGATACCGCGCAAGGGCTCGAATGAAAATTTCCTCGGCAAGATCCTTGTCATCAGGGTGTTCCGCGACAATTTTTTCCAACACGTTCTTTGGGTCGGCAATGGCGGAACCAACCGTGGGGCCACTAACCAAGGCCATGACCGGTCCAAGTTGCAGGTCAGAACTTCGCTCACATTCGCAGGCACTTTCTCTGGCAGGACGTCCAAGGTTTTGCAGGAAACCATCAGCAAGCTTTACGCCGGAATCGGTGATGGCTGTTGCACGAGTTCCCTTGGGCATCCCCGGGATGTTGCTGACTGCCCCTGTCAATGTGTGTACTGCGTCGAAAATTACCTCGGCGGGAAGTCGACGCGGCAGTGCGTGTGAGTAGTTGAGGGAATCGTCTTCGTTCAATGCATTCGTCTTGATGCTCAACTGGTACGTTCGGCTGTTGCAAATCGCTCGATGCATTTCGGCGACATCAAAGCCGGATTTCACAAAAGATTTTTCAAGGTAGTCAAGTAACTCTGGATTGGTGGCAGGGTTGCCAGCACGAATGTCATCGATCGGTTCTATCAGCCCGACGCCCAAGAGGTAGCCCCACAGACGGTTGACGTAACTTCGCGCGAAATAAGGATTGTCGCTGTGGGTAATCCATGTTGCCAGTTGTTCGCGTCTTGTGGCTTCTGGTTTTGTTTCATGTTGGACGTCGAAAGGAAACTTGGGAGGGACCACGGCATTGGTCTTGGGATGTTTAACATCACCCTGCTTGCGATCAACAACTTTTTCAAATAGCGGCTTGGCACCTTCAACTGCCGTGCCACCAATTTTCCGTTTTCCTGAGGCAGGGTCATTCTCAAGTCCAACTTGCGCAAAGAATGCGGACATTTGATAGTACTGATCCTGTGTCCAACGCTCGAACGGGTGATCGTGGCATTTGTTGCAGTTGAACCGGATTCCAAGAAACAGGTGAGTGGTGTTCTCCATGGTGTTTTCAGGTGTCCGCAGCACTTTGTAATACGAAGCGGGCGGGTTGTCATTGTTTGAGCCGGTGGCGGTCAGGACCTGCTCCGCAAAAACATTGTAAGGTCGGTTCTCAGCGATCGCGGTCCGTATCCACTCTCGGAACTTTGTGCTGCCCTCGACACCGAGAAACTTTCGATTGACCTGCAGAAGGTCGGCCCACTTGTTGGTCCAGTAGTCAATGTACGGCTCACTGCCAATCAATTCATCGATGACACTGGCACGCTTCTCGCGGGTAGGTGTCTCGTCCGCAAGGAAGTTTCGTACTTGTTCGCTGCTTGGTGGCAGTCCCGTTAGGTCAAGATGTACTCGCCGCAGGAATGTCGAATCGTCGCACATTCCACTTGGGATTACTTTCACTCTCTGCCACTTGTTAGCAACCAATCTGTCGATGTCAGTCCATTGTTCGACCGAGACGGTCTTGTAGCCATCCCGTTCGCCCATCACGGTTAGAGTGGTTGCTGCATAGGCACCTTCATATCTCGCCAGAATCGCAGCTTCACCACGTCGTATCGCAGAGAGTAGTCCACTCTTGTCCACGCTTGCTGTTTCGGTGTTGCCGCTTTCGATGAAAGCTTCTTGTGTTACGTCGCGTTGCTCACCGTTTTCATAGTACGCGATCACTCTGACTTGTTGCTCTGCATCAATGCGTTGCACGACAGGATTGGTAGGGAATATCTCGATGCGAGTGACCCGAGAGGATTCAAGATTCAGTTGGCTGCCGTCCGCAATCCATCTTTGCAACACAGTGTGGTAGGGGTCACCTTTTTCCATCAATACACCACCCTGGTGCGGTGACAGGCCAAGCGGTTTGCGGAGCATTAGTGATTCGTCTGGCGAAGCTGGGTTGATCCGACGGGCCGCAAGGTCGTCCGTGAGTGCTCGAAGGTCATAAACCGGGTCGTACCCGCGAAGCGAAAGTTTGAAACCATTCTTGCCTTTCTGAGCCCCGTGGCAGGTTCCTTGATTGCAGCCAAGTCGGCTGAGGATCGGTCCCACGTCACGAATGAAGTCAACCGATCCATGATTGGCAGCATCAGCTTTTTCCGGCGTGATGCCCCTGGCAATCATGTTGATCTTGGAAGCGATACCACCGTAACTGATGGTGACGTCTCCTTGGCCGTTGCCGGCTGCACGAAGAACACCTCTCGGGGTAATTGTGGCCCAAGAGGGGATGGTGATGTCGGCATTGCGCGTGATATCACGGGTGCTGTCATCGCTCATGACTGCAGTAACGACAAGCTGTGTGTAAGCGTACGGCGAATCCAGTTCAATCTGGCTTGGACTGATCAGCACCTTGGTGACGTCTTGGGCTGGGTCAACTTGGGTCTTGGCAACGGATGGCGTGGTCGTTTTGGTTTTGCGTTTAAGTTGGTTGTTCCATGCTTTGGCATCAAAGCTTGACGTTGCCAACTTTGCATCATCAGCCACCTTGGAAACATCGAACGTTCCAGTCAGATTTCCCTCCGAATCAAGCCGCCGTATTTTTCCGTCGGCTGCGGCAATTAGCAAAGCGTCGTCTTTGCCGAATGCGATCGCGAAGACTGCAGCATTGTCGACCGAGAACTTGCTGAGTTCCGTGATTTTCGAGTTGAGGTGATTCTCGAGTTGCTTCTTCTCCTCTGCGTTGCGGTCAGCGACCCGTTTGGCTTGGATCTTCTTCAGTTCGGGAGAAGTCTCGCTCGAAAAATCATATTTCCACACTCGAATTTCGCTTTTGCCATCCAATGTCGCAGCAGCGGCCAAGCGTGTTGCGTCGGAGTTAATCACAACACTTGAAATACGTCCGGGTAACGCAGGGAATTTGCGAACCAGGTTTGCGTCATCTCCAATCTTGCGAGCTGTTTGACGGAAAACGCGGTAGACCTTGGCAATGCCATCTGCGCCACCTACAAAAATTTCATTTCGCTCAGGATGAGCCTTCACGCTGCTCAAGCCCCCGGAGAGTGCTCCCGGAGTGATCGAGGTAATGTTGTCGATGAATCGTTCCGTTTCGACTTCGGTAAGTTTGCATGACATGTCTCGCGCGACCGAGATCACATGCTTGCCATCGGGGGTGAACGCCGTATCACGCACCCAGTCATTGTGCGCCCCTTGAAACAGAATCTGTTCTCCAGAACTCGTGTCGATCGCGCGAACTACATTGTCGGTTGCACCAAAAGCAAGTTTGCTGCCATCGGGTGACCAACTTGCACCGCACAGCGAGTCATACGTGACCGATCGCGAAAGACTTAGTTTTTGGGTTTCAAGATCCCATATTTGAACCTCGCCTCGTACGGCTGGAGTCCCGCCAATGGCAGCCAGGCGTTTGCCGTCTGGAGAGAACCTTACTGTGTTGATTCGCGGGCTCATTCCAACCAATCGAGAAACGCGTTCACCAGTGTCTGAATCTAAAACGACCACCTCGTGGAAACCTGCGGCAGCGATTTTACTGCCGTCGGGAGATACATCGATCGATGAGAGCGATGGCTGGCCGATGTAAACCGGTGGATTATCAGGTGTGTATTTTGGTCCGTCATCAGCGACGGAATCATTCTTGGCCCCTTGAAGAATCCATTTGCGTATCGTTTCTAGTTCGACGTCGTTGAGTGGACTGAACGGCTCGTCGGGCATTTCTGCATGTCCATCGACCGGCGTTATCTGTTGGAATAGATAGCTCTCGTCCGGTTTCCCAGGGACCACTGCTGTCTGCGCTGTCTCGCCGCCCTTTACCATCGCATTGAAGTCGGTCATCAAGTACGAACCGAGTTGCTTTGCGCCTTGGTGGCAACCGTAACAGTGCTGGCTGAATATCGGCCTTACATCGTTGGTGAAACTGACAGCCAAGGTTGGTGGTGCGTCTGCGCTGGCTGGTTCCTCAGCACGTAGGCAGGACGTTGTCAGTAAAGTGCAACACAAGGCTGCGATTAAATGACGGTCGATTTTTGGGAGCACGATTCGGACTCTTGGATGTAAATTCAATTTCTTGTGAGCAACGAGGCGGAAGAAAACTTCGCGTTGAAACTCGACCGAGTGTCGGTTTAATCCGAAGGTTTCATACTGTCAGCGGAATGAACCACCTTGCCAAGCTCAGTTAGGAAACATGAAGTCAGTAACAAAGCCAATCCAACAGCGTGGGGATGCGCTGTGGGTAGCCCTGAAATGGGCGGGCGGGAGGCCGAGCAACCATCGCGACAATTCGTCGGTCAATGGCCCTCTTCCTTCCACAATAGCCTAGTGTTGGTGCTGGTTTCAGTCAAACTCTTACGGCGGTCAAAAGGCCGTTTGTGGCACCTTTCAGTCCTCCCCGGCTGTCTGTTGCCGGTTCTGTCGTTCTGAATGTCGTTTTGAGTATCGAAGAATTTTTTTCGGCGAGGTTCTTACTGTTCTGCTGAGATTGGTTTTCGACCCACTACGGGCAGGCATCACGGGAAGCTATGCTAGGGACGGGACTGCGACAACGACCAATGCCGGTCGTCCCTCATCACGATGTGGATTTCTGCCTATGCGCTCCGTTTGGCTCGACCTGACTTTCGAGAATCAATGTGTCTTCGTGGCAGTGTTTGGATTGTTTGGCGGAGCGTTGGCAAACTGGATGATCTATCGGTTCGCCTACTTCAATCCTCGTCCTATTTCTCCTTGGGGTCCGCGTCCCGATGCTGCAACTCCTCGCACTTTCTGGGATCGGTTGCCTGTCGTTGGATGGTGCTTTCTGCGGCGTGAATCAAAGGTGCACGGTCGAGGCTTTTGGATTCGACCTTTACTGATTGAGTTGGGGACTGCGGTCTCACTGGTCTGGCTCTTTCAATTTGAAACGCAAAGTGGTGAACTCTTGCCGGCAAGAATGAGGCTTGCTGAGGTACTGGCTGATTTCACGCCCTATGCGAACTCCCTGTTTTTTGCTCATGCAATTCTTTTCATTCTCATGGTGGCAGCGACTTTCATTGATTTTGATGAAAGGATCATTCCTGACTTGATTACCATTCCCGGCACTCTGCTCGGTTTGCTATTTGCAGCCACTTTGATAACGGGGGCTGGTAATGGGTTGGGGACCCTCCCATTCATGCCCACGATCAGCTTCTTGCAGAATGGTGAGGTTGCTATCTATCGGCCTACCACTTTCGATGCACCATGGTTCAGTGGGAACCAGAGTTGGTTTGGTGAACGTGGTTTAGTCTGGGGCTTGGGGATTTGGACTGCTTGGTGCTTTGCCTTGTGCGATAGGCGTTGGAGTGGTGCGATTTTGCGACGTCGCGGTTTCCAAAGAGCGGTCCGGCATTTTTTTAATGGACTTTTTCATCACCAATTCTGGAAGATTCTGTTCGGGTTGTGGATCGTCGGGTGTGGCATCGTTGCCTCCGTTTGGGGTGTCGGAGAACAACATTGGCATGGTCTCTTCACTGCCTTGGTGGGACTCGCCGCTGGAGGTGGTGCCATCTGGTCGATTCGTATCGTTGCTACTTGGGCCTTGAGGATTGAGGCCATGGGGTTTGGTGATGTCACGTTGATGGCGATGATTGGTGCTTTTGTCGGCTGGCAGGCCGTCTTGATTGCGTTTTTCCTGTCACCCTTTGCAGCGATCGCGATCGTTCTGATTCGTTACGTAATCACAAGCGATACGCAGACGCCCTATGGACCTTACCTCTGCGCCGGAACGATGTTGACAATCGTGTTTTGGGACAGTGTCTATCAGGATTGGCTGCGAGCGAATCTGTTGATGTTTGGCTCAACTTTACTTTGGCTCTGCATTGCCATGCTGGGGCTGATGGCCTTCATGCTTTTCGTCTGGCGTTTAATTAAGACAGCACTGTTCTATCGCTGAATTCGTCACGCGCTGGCGTTGCGTAAGACGCTACCTTGTACACGAGGCCAGCGCAGGACGCTTGTCGGGCAAGCTCCATAGGAAGCTCGGGATTGTCAGCGAAGAAGGTCGATTGGCATCAAAGTGCTGCATCGCAAAGCTGCAATTGCGATCAGTTAGATTCGTTTGTTTTGGGGCATTTGAAATGATTCTGTGAAGCCTGCTGGCTTTTGCCATGATGCAAAACCAGAGTCAGTCGAATGAATCAAGCTTCTCGCGCGAGCGAGGGATTCCAGTGGATTTTCCAGCCTGCTTTGCTGCCTCTAGCTGAACCATCCTCGGTGGTTTTGCTCCCAGAGCGATCGTCCCCTGAGCCCTGAACAGGTGGAAGTAGTTCTTCCTCAGTGTCCATGGACGCGTTCGTTTTGTCACCATTCGATTCTGATTCGCTGATGGGTTGTCCTATCTCGATCTTCTGCATGCGTGTTCGAGGTGTCTCTTCTTCTGCAGGAGCAACCGTAGGGTTGGGTTGCAGGATCGAATTGCCAATAGGCAGGGCCGTTTCACTTTCAGTTGCAGCGGTTTTTTCAGGCGTTCCAAACGATGAATATCCGCTCACCACTGCAGCCCCAAACGGATCAGTGTAGGAAAGAGGAACTCTTTGCACGACCTGTTTCGGCACCATGATGGTTTCTGTGTAGGGAACGTACTTTTGACGAGTGACCGGTTTCATGACGGTTCTTGTGACTGCCTCTTGCTCGTAGTATTGAACTTCGATTGGCTGTTTTCGGGTTTCGTAGATCGTGCGGGTCGTCTGAACAGGCACTTTCCGGACTCGCTCTTCGCTGACCCATCGTTGCTGTTCAACAGGGACTTTGCGGGTAATGGTCTCTGTGATTGGACGTTGAACCGTGTAAGGCACCTTGCGCACTTGCGTTGTTGCAACCATGCGTGTGGTTTGGACGGGAACTTTTTGCGTGACCATTTGTGTTTGCATCCGTTGGACCTGTACTGGTACTTGCTGCGAAAGGACTTCGGTCTGCATGCTTTGCACCTGAACCGGAACTTGGACTTGCTGCACCTGCGGCACATAATTGGTCTTTGCCACCTTTTGAGTAACCAAGTTCGGGCGGTAGCTGTACTGAGTTTGCACGGTTGCCGGACTTGTTTGTGGTGTCCAGATTAGCCCACTATTGTTGCCGTTTGCATCGCGTGCATAGTTTAGGGAATAGGAAGTACGACCCGGTTGCACGACTTGCTGCGCAACATAACCGCCTTGGTCAACTGTCTGCGTTTGCATGGTCGTGACCGGTAGCATGGATGTGTATTGCTGCGTCTGGTACCGCGTCTGTACCACTGGTCGTTGAACCGCGTACTGCTGCGTCTGGTATTGCGTCTCGATAACGGGTCTCTGCACAGCGTACTGCTGTTCCTGATAGGAGGTTTCAACGACAGGTTTGTACGTGGTGTATTGCTCTTCTCGCTCAGCCGTTTCCGTCACGTACTTGGTCTGGGTTACGGTTTCGTCCCGATAACTTGTCTCCGTTACCGACTTCCACACGGTGTACCGCTCTTCACGATAGCTAGTTTCAACGATCGGTTTCGCGACCTTGTATTCACGTTGTTCGGTGCGCGTTTTCAGGACCGGGCGATAGCTCGTGACTTCCTGCGGCACATATTCTGTTTCGTAAGAGAGTCGATACTTCTGGACAGTCTGAGGCTGCATCACTGTTTCGCATTCCAACCGATAGGTGGGCTCGAAGCAGTTGCCCTCTTGAGCATGTGCTGGCGATGAAATCGGCAGCAGTGTACAGACAGTGAAAACGGCAATTTTTGCGTTCAATGGACAGGTCATAGCTGTGCTGCAAAGCCAAGTTCGAAGAGAAGACAAGAAACGATTAGCAATGGAAAGCGAGTGGTCCGAGCAACGTCATATCGCTGCCAGACCACCTGCCATCATTCAAAGCGTACGCAAGGCTTTAGAGAAATGTAGAAAAAACCCGCAAAAAACGCAGCATTTGGGTATGGGACGCCCAGAGAAGCTCCCCATTCTTCCCCTGCTGTTTATTTGTCGCTACATCCGTTGTCTTTTGACAACGCAGGACAGTTTGGCGGTTTGAAGTCCCAGTATCTCTCGGAGACGCGATTGCTGGTCCTGGACGATCGTGTTTGCTGAGGTCTTGACGATTTAGTGGCTCTCGTGGAGGGGGTCCAGGTGGGGGTTCAGGCCCAGTGATAGCATTGCATCCGCCAGGCTTTCGTCGCGAGCAGTCAGCTCAGCTCGCTCGTTGCGGTGCATTCGGACAACACGTTTTTGGGCGGCGAGTACCTTGGGAAGCAACCACCTGATCGACCCACGCTCCGCTGCCAACAGGAATTTCGCTGCTTGCTCCTCACCGTATGCCTGAGCCAAAATTTCGTCCGCAGCGCTGATGAAGAGTCGAGCTGAGCCAGGGTCTCCTTGACGGGAGCTGCGGCCGATCAACTGACGATCAATCCGGGATGCAGCGTGAGCCTCGCTGACAATAACATGCATACCACCAGCTTTCCTCACCTCCTCGGACAATCGAATGTCCGTGCCACGGCCTGCCATATTTGTGGCAACGGTTACCCGGCCAGCTTGACCTGCTTCGGCGATGATTTGAGCTTCTGAAGCAGCATTGCGAGCATTGAGGACCACATGAGAGATTCCTTTCTCGCTGAGTTGCGTGCTGAGCTCTTCTGATTGAGTGATGGTGCGTGTTCCGATCAGCACCGATCGATTCGTTGCAATCATCTTCGCTGTTTCATTGGCAATGCGGGTCCACTTCTCTCCAAGTGACCGGCAGGCCACTGGAGGCATCAGGACCTGTTGGGAGCGACGGTGGGGACGTACTCGATGAACTTTGGCATCGTAGACGCGCTGCAGTTCATCACGATCTTCCCAAGCGGTAGCTGTCATACCAGCCAAGTGCCTGAATCTTGCTACAAAGTCCTGTACAGAAATTCGGGCGATCGGCTCTGACTCTCGTGTTAAAGCAAGCCCTTCTCTAGCTTCGATGGCTTGTTGAACGCCACCACCAAAGTTGCGATCTGCTGTACGGCGTCCGGTATATTCGTCTACAAGTTGGACACAGTCTTCATGTAGGACATAGTGGATGTCTCGGTGAAGGGTCTCGTTGACCAGAATCGCACGCTCGAGTGCATGCAGGATCTCGGTTGTGGTCAGCGTTGCGATTGCGGTGGGCATCGCGGTCGCGATTGCGCGTTTGCGGCCCGTTTGTGTCAAAGCAATCAACCCTGAACCATCAATTCGCACATAATCACGAGAGCGTTGGAATTCTTTGGCTGCGTTACTTGCCCAGCGATAACAGGACTCTTTTGCTTGGTCAACGCGAGTTGTTGGAGCCGTAATGATCATCGGAGTGCGAGCTTCATCAATTAAGATGCTATCTGCTTCATCGATGATCAGAATGTCTTTGGGAAATTCAGAGTGAGGTATATTCGAAGGTTGCTTTTTCCTTCGTTCGAGCGAATGACGCAGGAAGTCAAACGCAAACTCGCGTAGTGTTCCATAGACGATGTCGTGTTTGTAAGTCTTGGAACGTCCCTGTTGTGGGGTTGATGCTGTAACGCTCGACACACTTAAGCTGACAGAGTTGTAAAGCTTCGACATCCACCCCGCATCGCGTGACGCGAGATAATCGTTCGCGGTTGCGATGAGTACTGTCTTGCCAGTAGCCGCAAGAGAGCATGCAGCAAGAAATGTGGTGAGTGTTTTGCCTTCACCAGTAGGCATCTCCACAATGCAGCGATCAACGAGAAGACGTGATGCATTCCATTGGTTGGGGCGAATCTCAAAGCCTAGGTGTTCCGCACATGCTGCATTCATCCGTTCTCGTGACAGTTCGATGGAAAGGCCGGCGCGATGCAGATGACCAAAACTCATGTTGAAACGTGTACTTGCATTTGATCACGCCATGTTAGAGCAGCAGAAATGTAAAACCAGCAAAGGCAGCGGCTTCGCTTGCCATGCCTTTGTAGCTCAATGGTAATACATTGCAGTTCAGTGAATATGGCTTGCAACTCAGGCAGTCACCACTGCTGGCGATCGGGCACCCAGGTTTTGTTTTGCACATGTGGTACGGAAGAAAAAATGTCTTCATGCAGAACTGTCCCGCGGAAATTGCGTTCTGCGCAAAACCGCAGCTACGACCACATCTCTCAAGATGCGGTTGCTCGTAATAAAGTGGGCGATGCCTAAGCTCAATTGGATATCGGTCCGGCTGTGGCGGGCTAATACCAGCAGCGACGATTTTCAGAACAGGCTCTTTCACCATGAAGCGGGCCGCCAGATCCTTCGGTGCGTTAGCATTTTCCTCAGCCACTATCCGAATATCTCTCATAGGCTTACGAAGGTTTTGGATGCTATCTGCATTGAAGCGGTCCCGCGATGTCTCAGCATCCAGATCTTCATACTCAACGGCTTCAGCCGTGCCGGAAACGGGCTGCCAGTAGTCTTCGCCTTTGGAGCTCGAACCAGGACCTCGTCCAAGCTGAGAGCTGAATGCTTTTTGCCGGGGTGGTGAGACCACCGTTGTCTTTGCCTCGAGAGCTTCGACGAGGGGAGCAGGATTAGCATCCGGCTTCAGTCCTGAAGGGACCGGGCCAGACGCGGCGGCTGTTGATTTCGGCGAGCCCAGAAGAGAAAAGCGTGCATTTTTGTTCACTGCCTTGTCGCCCGGAAGTTCAGCTTGCTCAACAAGCTCTACATCTATAATCCCCGAAGTCTTAGGTTCGCTAGCTTTGTCACTCTGCTCCCCTATTGCGACTGTACTGCCGGCCCAAAACACCAAAAAGGTGAGCATTGAGGTGAGAAGCGATTTGTGAGAGCAGCGTTTCATAAAGGGAAGGTTTGATTACGGAGATATTTCAACACTCTCTTTGTCGATCTTTCCTCGTCTGAAGTCGTAGGAAAAACTGGTTAGTCGGAAAATCTGCCACAATCGACCTAGGCCTCCTGGGTTGCGTATCTTGATGTGGAAAAGAGTCCGGTTCGTCTGATTTAACTGACTTTAACATGCCTCCTTCTAAGTAGCGGACTACCATGGATTAGCAACTGGATACCGTTACAGCCCTGTTTTTTGCCGATTTGCCAGGTGGGGCAGATGCTCATGTGGATCTCGGTACCCAGAATGACCCGTGCTTCTCGTTGCACGGTCATGGGGGTGGATTTTGCCATGCCCCTGCGCACCAGCAGTTGCAAAGCATTTCTTGATGACCCGACCCACATCAAATTCTCCGAAAAAACGACGAATGAGGTCGCGGCTGCGCGACCGCCTCGATGGTTTGCTCGCACAAAAACCAATGCCAATAAGGCAAGAGAGGCAAGCTGCACCGCAGGTTCGGTTGCTCGAATCGCGGTTCGTTCTCGATGCATCCGCTGCCTTGTTGGGGCTGGATGCCTTGAACTCTGTTTGGGAAGCCCAAGCTGCGACAGTGCAAAGGGATGTTTCCGGTAGCACAGGTTTTTCTGCGGAGGACCATCTGTCCGATTCGATGGAGATTTCTGCCACACGGTCTGCCCAAAGTGTTTCAGCCCATCGTGTTAACGAACCGGGACTGTTTGCTGGCCCCAGTACTGAACATGATGCTTTGGGGCTCGATCTTGATCTTGGTGTTGGTTCGGACCTGACCAGTGAACTCAGTGTGACTGTTCCTGGGCCAAGAGCCGATGCCATGCCTAGTGACTCCAACACCTTCACATTCGATGAGAAAGAGGTGGCGTTGAGTCGTGAGGCTGTGTTTTCTACAGAAGAGGGATCTGTACGCAAAGTCGATGCGAGTGATCCTGAATTTTCGAGTGTGGATAGCGGTCTGACGATTGAAGGTCAAGCTCAGAGCAGTCAGCGCACCAGCGAAATCGTTTTCATTGATACTGGTGTGCAGAATCACGAGACTTTGGAGGTAGGTTTTCGAGAAGGCGTCGAGGTTTTGATTCTCGAGGGCACGCAGGACGGTGTCACGCAGATTTCTCAGGCATTGCAAGGCCGAGCAGATCTGGATGCGATTCACTTGATCTCCCACGGTTCTGCTGGGAGTTTACGACTTGGATCTGCCGAGTTGTCATCGGAAAGCATGACACAGTACGCGGATGCTCTTTCGCAAATCGGCTCATCATTGACTCAAAGTGGTGACCTCATGCTCTATGGGTGTGATGTCGCGCAGGGTGAAATCGGTCAAGCATTCATTTCAGCTTTGGCTACGGCAACCGATGCAGATGTTGCTGCCTCGAATGACCGTACAGGTGACGCGGGGCTCGGCGGGGACTGGGTGTTGGAGTCCAAGAGTGGTGAAGTTGGGACCGCTGTGTTGATCGATGATACGGTCATGACCGGCTATGCCCACGTGTTGGCTCAGCCAAGCGTACTGAGCGTCGAGGTAAGCGATACAACAATTACCGATGTGGATGACGGAAGTGCGTTCACTGTGACTGTCACATTTGATCAGGCCATGAACCCCGGGGGGGCTTTCCAGCCAACGCTCACCTTTAATCCGGATGTGTTACTGGCGGGAACGTTGACAAATCCCTCTGCCGGGTCCTGGTCAGCAGGTGATACCGTTTTTACGAAAACATTTGACGTGGTCGATTTGGACGTCGAGGTCACGGATGTTGAAATCGATGTTACAGGGGCGGAAAACGCATCAGGAGAGGCTCAAACGAATTATGCCGCTGAAGCGGAGTTTTCTATTGATACCCTTAACCCAACAGTTGCGGTCGGCATAGTTGAGAGCCAACTGAGTGATGGAACTCCCAGTTCTTTGTTGACGTTTGAGTTTAGTGAGGATGTGGCTGGTTTTGATATCAGCGATCTGACAGCGACGGGTGGGGCGATCACAGGCTTCACAACCGTAGATGCCAGCAGTTACGAGGCGACATTTACCGCGAATGACGGAATTGAAACCTTAGGGAGCGTGTCTGTTGCGGCGGCCTACACAGACGTGGTGGGAAACGCAGGAACAACAGGTATCGATACGGTTGCGATTGATCGCGTGAATCCAACAGTCACATCAGTTATCCGGGCGGACGGAAATTACACGAACGCGGGAACCGTCGACTTCACGGTTACATTCAGTGAGGATGTGACTGGGGTAGATGCAGATGGTTCAGATTTCAGTTTGGTGACATCAGTTACCGGCGCTTCCATTGACTCCGTCACTGGAAGCGATTCGGTTTACACCGTTACCGTGAATACGGGGACAACCAGTGGTTCGATTGGTTTAATTTTAGCTGCCACACCTACGATTCAGGATACGGTTGGGAACGCGTTGGCTGACCCTGCTATCAGCGGTGCGAACGAGCATTACACCATCGCATCTACCGAAATTAGCCTAGTTAATGGTAATGTCCTTGTAGCAGATATCCGCGATGCGACATCTGATGATCTGATTTTATCGGTGGTGGGGAGTGACCTTGTTATCTCCGCAAGCAGCGAACCGATCGCGGCAGTAGGTCCCGGCATAACTAGGATCAGCGATTCTTCGGTGAGCGTTGCTCTCGCCGCGATCACCGGTAGCGATGGTGTCACGGTAGCAACTGGGGGACTGGACGATACGGTTACTGTCCTTGGGGTGGAAAGACGTTTAAATATAGACGGCGGCAGTGGCACCGATTTAGTTCAGTTGCAGGAGAACGCCATCAACACCGGTGGTGGTGATCTCATTGTGGTTGCAGAAAATATCACTCAGGACGCGGAAGCGTCGATTTCTGCAGGCAACATTAGCTTGACAGCTTCCTTGGGTAATCTGGATGTCAATGCGTTCGTTGCAGCGACTGGCTACCTGAAGCTTGATGTAGCCGGTGAGGTGACGCAGGCTGAACTCGGTTCCATGGTTGTTGGAGGAGACGTAACAGTCGCAGCAGGCGTAATTGCACTTGATAATCTCTTGAACGATTTTCAGGGTGTTGTGAATGCTGCTGGTTCTGCTGTGGAAATCACTGATGCCAATAGCATTAGCCTGGGCGACATTGACGCTACCGGGGACTTGGTGGTCAACGCGTTAGCCGGGGCAATCGATGATGGTGTGTCTGGCTTGGCCGGTGAAGATGTCAACGTGGTGGGGGCGGCTACATTCAACGCCCTGCAAGCGATTAGCCTGAACGACGCTACCAACGATTTTTCAGCAGCTGTTCATCTGGTCGGCACTGATCTGTCATTGAACGATGCAAACGATATCACGATCGGAACCGTTTCAGCCAGCGGTGATCTTGCAGTGACTGCCGCCGCTGGTTCGATTGCCGGGACTGAGCGTGTTCAAGTCAGCGGGCAATCGAATTTTCAGGCTGCCGGGGAAGTTGCTCTGGTGAATGCTCTGAATCGCTTTATTCAATCAGTGAATGCGAGTGCTGCAAGCGTTGAGCTGAAAGGCAACGTTGATCTGGTTTTAGGTGCGGTCAACGCAGCAACGCTGGATCTCGAGATTCTTGGTGCGATCAGTCAAGATACATCAGGCTTGAATATTTCAGGTGATGTGAATCTGATCGCTTCTGGTAATAACGACATCACGCTTGACAGTGTTGTGAATGTATTGGACGGGCCTATCTCTATTTTGGCCTTCAAAGTCGAGCTGGTTAATTCAAAGGGGTTGGAACTGGGTGATTTTGACGTAGATTCGCTCGTCGTCAGTGCGGGCGGTTCAGGCAATATTGTTCAGGTTGCAGGAACTGCGATTGATGTTCGGCTGGATGCCATGTTTGTTGCGAGCGACGATGATGTTTACTTGGATTCAGTATCCAATAAGTTTCAGCGCAATGTCTCGGTTGATGCTGACACCCTTGTTCTCACAAATAGTCAACTGACTTGGCTTGGCTCAATTGATGTGAACGAACTGTCCGTTGAGGCTCTCAACGATAGCGGGATTCTCCAGGATATTGCGAGTGCTGTTGCTGTATCAGGAACTTCACAGTTCACTGCATTCAACGATAGAGTGATCTTGAGTTCGACAGGAAATGACTTTGTTGGAAACGTCAATGTAGTGGGTTCTGAGATCGTCTTGGCAGCCAAGAATGCAATTCGTCTTGGAGAAATTCTTGCGACTACTTTCGATGTGACCGTAGATGGAATTGGCAATATTACACAGAGCAGTGCTGGCTTGACTGTGGCTGGGCACTCGGCTTTTACGACGCAGGGTAATATTTTACTGACGGAGGCAGGTAACCTGCTTGGCGGTGCCGTAAACCTAATTGGTAACGACGCAACCCTAGTGAATGCGACAGATCTCCTTCTTGGTTCCGTTGATTTGTCCAGCTTTGATGTCACTCTCAGCGGAGGCGACACAATAAATCAAAATGCTTCCGGAGTTCGGGTTTCCGGTGTATCAGATTTCTCGGCTGCCGGAAAAAAAGTTGCTCTCGATCTTTCTGCAAATGACTTTGGGGGTGCAGTTTCGATTGACGGCGCAGATGTCTCGTTGGGCAACATTGATGATCTTCTGCTCGGTCAGATTACTGCTGATAATTTGAGAGTTGTCGCTAATGGACTGGGAGGCATCGCGCAGACGACCGACCTTATTACCGTTTTAGGTGTTTCTGTGTTTGTTTCCCAGCATAGCAGTATCACTTTGGAGG
>JAAHTH010001807.1_pt1 | contig 17545 bp, 17 predicted proteins | sample 6116091 | NCBI WGS metagenome assembly JAAHTH01 (sample SAMN13939990, study PRJNA603662) | sponge metagenome | isolation source: marine sponge | host: Mycale hentscheli | place: New Zealand | collected 2006 | reverse complement strand
CCGTAAGCCAATGCCGCTTCCATGGCCCGAGAACGCTTGATTCCTTCCCAAGTCCCATCTGGTAAAGCAGACACGACCACCGAGAGCCCCGACCTGCAGCTCAATGCAGACGACTGGCACGATGAGCCTCTTACATTCCGTGAGCAATTAGTCGGAATGATGCCACCTACCATTTCCTTGCTGGTCCATACAGCGATTTTATTGTTACTGGCAGTCGTAACTTACGAGGAGATCGAGCAAGAGGAAGCTCGATTTGTTGTGGTGCCTCCACCTGATCAGGTAGAGGATCCGCCAGTTGAGGTTGAGCTGGATCCGGAAATTGACTTGGTACTCGACAATGTTGCTCTATTCAACTCCGCGCCTGCGCCGCTGAGCGCCGCCGCTGCCGCGGCGAACCTGCCAACGCTTGATCAGTCATTGATGGCCAAAGCCAATACAGCCCAGCTGAGCATCGCCGCCCCTACCATTGGCATTCCTGATTCCGTTGCATTGATCGAGGCGGTACCAGATGGTGAGGTAAAAGGCGAAGCCCGTGACATCGTGGACAGTTACCAGAACGCTTTGGACCGTTTGTCCCAGGAACTGGTATGGATGCTAGACGAGAGCCCTGTGCTGGTGGTCTGGTGTTTCGATCAATCAAAAAGCATGAAAGACGATCAACAGGAAATTCGAGACCGGATTGAAACAGTTTATGAACAATTAGGAATCGTCGGCCGCACAGAGAACAAGGCGAGGCAGACAGCGTTGATGACCGCCGTGACTAGCTACGGTGAGATGTTCATCGATCACACTCTCCATCAACCCACTGCCAACCGCGATGAGATTCGGGAAGCGATCGACGATATTCCAGTTGATACAACCGGAAGAGAATTGATGAGCTCTGCCGTTGGACGAGCAATTAATATTTATCGAGATCTGGCACGGCGGGGCCGCAAGATGGCGCTTGTTTTGGTAAGTGATGAGAGTGGCGACCGACAAAACAACAACGGATTCATCGAACAGGCAATCAGCGTTGCCAAAGCTGCCGATTGCAAAGTTTACGTACTAGGCCGTGAATCAGTCTTCGGTTCGCCCTACGCGTTCTTGCACTGGCAACACCCACAGACCAATCGGCATCATGATTTACAAATGGACCGAGGCCCTGAAACAGCTTTTCCAGAACAGTTGCAGACCAATGGCTTTCACCGCCGACGTGATGCATTCGGCAGTGGCTTTGGCCCCTACGAGCAATCGCGTTTAGCACGGGAAACCAATGGCATTTTCTTCATGCCGCCAAGTGCCGAGTCTGAATTGGTGGGACGCCACAAGGAAAAGTATGACATGGAAGCCTTACGTCCTTATCGACCAGACTTGCGTGCCAAGACCGAAGTGCTGACAGACCGCAGTGAATTCCCGTTGCGATCATTGATCTGGAAAGTAATCCAAGATCTGAACCCCTATGCTGAAGCAAACAAAAAAGCGATCGAAATGCGTCTGACATTTTCACTCAAACCACAGGACTTTATCAAACAAGCAAGACGCGAACAGGAAAAGGCAAAGATGCACCTGAGGTACATGTCAGAAGCCGAGCAGGCCTTGCTTGCCGGCCAGCATCTTCGAGAGCAAGAACCTGACCCACGGTGGCAAGCCAACTACGATTTGATTCTCGCCCAACTGATTGCCTACCAAGCTCGAATCTATGAGTATGGTGTTGCCTTGGACGACTTTATCGCAAACCCCAAAGCTGCAGCCCCCATGAAAGGGAATCGAAGATTAGTCCACTGGGATCTACGAACAGTAAAGAAAACCAGAACAGAAGATGCCAAATCCTATATTGAACGAGCGAACGATCAATTTAACGCCGTCGTTAAGAACCACCCGGGATCTCCTTGGGCAGCACGTGCAAAATGGGAAATGCGTCGGGGCTACGGTGCAGATCTGTTCGCAGACTATCATCTGCCATACAAGACATTGCCACCTTCAGTCAAACCTACCCCACCGCCGAAAATTTGACATTACCAACCGTTAACAGGCTCAAACCGTAGCCACGCAGCAGACAAACCCGACATTCGTGCGGTCCTCGCTAAAATCCTTCAGGCAACCTTTACAACGACCGCACGCAAAGGTGGTTGTTCAACGTTCACTCGTCGATAACGACATCGCGGCATTCGACACTTCAAAGTGAAGTGGGTGAAGCATGAACTTTGAAACTCAGTTGCGACAAATCAACTTTGTTACATGAACAAGCTTCTCTTATGCGACTTTGATCAGTCACCCACAGTTCCATAGCCACGTAGTCCCTGCGAAGGCGGGCACTTTTCACTGGGTCACTGTTCATCCAAACAGTGGCGACGAAAAGTCGCGTTACTCGTGCAACGACAATTGAGAGGATGGGTCAGAAACGCTGCAAGATGCTTCCAACACAGGTGGAAGGTTCGCAGAAACAGCTGGAACCGGAGCATCCTTCTATTCCCCGCAGTTGGCGGCACTCTGATCAAACAACGCTGCGATAGTACTCAACACTTTGCCGAAGCCCATCGGCGATTGTCGTTCCTGGTTCGAACTTCAATCGATTCCTGGCTTCGGAGATATCGGCAAGCGAATCACGCACGTCACCGGCTCTGGCAGGTTCATGTATGGGCTCGATATGCTCAGCAAGAATCTCTCGAAGATTGGTAAGCAGCTCCAGCAGTGTGGTTCGTTCACCCCGCGCTATGTTGAACGTGCCACCGGGCGCATCTGCCATCGTTGCTGCAAGTAGATTTGCCTGAACAACATCTTTGACGAATACAAAATCGCGTGACTGCTGGCCATCACCATAAATGACCGGACGTTCACCCGAAAGAATCATTGAGACGAACTTTGGAATCACAGCGCTGTACTCGCTTTGGGGATCCTGACGAGGCCCAAACACATTGAAATAGCGAAGCACAACAGTCTCAATATCAAATCCCCGCTGAAATGCCTGGCAATAAGCTTCGGCAGCCAACTTCGCTGCCGCGTACGGCGATAGTGGTGCCGAAGGATCCGTCTCACGTTTGGACACAAAAGTGGAATCACCATAGGCTGCACTGGTCGAAGCTAGCACCAACCGACGCACACCAGCGACTGCTGAAGACGCAAGCAAATTCACCGTGCTGGTGGTGCACCATGCCTGACCCAAATCTGGTTCCCCCACCCCCCCCCCCCCCCCCCCCCCCCCCCCCCCCCCAGACCGCCGTCCGCCACAGCACGCCTGCCAACTTCAAGGACAGATGCGTCACCCTCAATGATCTCGATCCGCCCGGCCTCAAGAAGCTCAAGATTACGGCGAAATCCTGTACTGAAGTTATCTAAGACCCGAACCGTGCCACCTGCAGCTAACAAACCGTCCACCAAATGAGAACCAATGAATCCTGCGCCACCAGTGACCAAACACCGTGAACCCTCAAGCGTTCGCACTAAATCAGATGACATCGGAAACCAAACTGAAAAGAAAACCGGTAGATAAGAATTTGCGGTGCCAGCAGGAACCACGAAACGGTAGTACGTTCAACAATGGCTGAAAAACGATCAAATGCAAGCGTTGATCTCAATACATTTGGCCGATCTCGCTGGAAAGACTTTCCATGAACTCGCGAAAAAACCCAAAATCGCGGCGGAAATTTTTTCGTGAAATGCCAATCAGGCCGCCGCCCATCGCCAATGCCGGCATCCTTCGAACTAGAAGCGAATTTTTTAGCACACGATCAATTTGCGGGGCCAGTCTGTGTGCCTGAAAATGAAGGCTGGATTTAGTTTTGCTACCCAGCAAGTCCAAGGGAGAAAATCTAAGTATTTGCTGAGAACCAAACCAGCCTGCGAGCATAAGTATCCGACAGTTTGGCGTGGTCGCCCCCCAAAACTCGGTAACAGCGATTCAACACGCTGGCTCATGCGAACCGCCGAAAACAGAAGCCGATCACGAGTAACCCCGACTGTCTCCTCCGTATCACCGCGAATTCACCTTCCAAAAAGTGAATGCGTGAAGAGACGTGAACGACAGCAGGCCCCAACACGGCACAAGTATCACGGTGCACATACGTCACAGTGAACAAACATCGCCTACTTGTACCCAATTCATAACCGAACGAGTTTCGGCGTAACTGCCGTGCTCTCGCTACCCACGGATAGCAGGCAGAGCCGACGGTTTAGCTCTGAGCTTTCGCTTTGGTTCGAGCCTCGCGCAGACCGCGACTGAGGATATCCCGCAGCATTGGCGAAAAATCTTCATACTTCAACTGGTCAGGCGCACCATTGCTGAACTGATAAATCGCGTCACGCGGCTTGACCCCCAAGGCAATCAGCGTGCTGCTGACTGTGCCATAGTCGCCATTTCTCACCACCATGCTCGGACGTCCGGGCCCGACAGGAGCTCTGGCAAAAACTTTACTGGCAACAGCCAGGAACTTGACGGGAGAGTCAAGCGTCTGCAGCGTCAACAACCGTCTTGCCATCTGGACACGTTGGTCGTCTGGGTCATTAAGATTGCGGGCCCCGATGATATTCAGGCCATCTTGCAGCTCAACAACTTCCTGACGCTCATCGGCATGAATGGCATATCCATTCTTGGCATCGGCAATCAAAATGTTACAGCCGTCATAACGAGTCTTCGCAAATTCCGTCTCAGCCTTCTCGAGGGCGCGGCTGGCCGATGTGCAGCGTAGCAAGTCTAAAGCTAGCAAACCGCGTGAGCGTTGCCCGAAGAGCGGCGTTGCGGTTGCTCTGTTGCACAACCCGACGAAGAGCCCATTTTGGTTAACGCCGAGCCAAGACCCACCGGCTTTTTGATCAATACCGCAAAGTACGCGTGGTTTGCCGGATTGAATCGATGGAGGCAGACTTGGCCGGTCGACGTACTCCTCGCGATTCGCTGCGACAAGGATGGGACTTTCGGGGACCAAGCGGTACTGAACAGCCAGTAGGCACATCTCGCAGCTTTCTATTTCAAAAGAACAGTGATTATCAAAATGCGTTGCCGAAGGGTGTGTGTGAGAAATCAACCCACACTTCAGGCAGGGCATAATGTATCCCCGCAACTGGCCCCTCCATACCCTCTGGTGGGGGGTTTGCAAAGGAAATGCTTGCTTTGGCGGGGTTTTTGCTACCGATTAGAGGAGTCTGGGCAAGCTTTAAGCATCCTCCGGCCGATATTCTTCGTTAGGGGTCAGTACAAACGCCCTAAGTTGTCAGAACCGCTAGGAAAAGTAAGACGCCCTTATGAGTGTCAATCCGAACACCAGATACACTCGCACCGTCCTTTCGATCCAAACGCCCGTATGCGTAACTTTGGCTCGCAAGAGCGTATCACTTCAAGACATCGTAAATTTGGTCCCAGGGGCGATGCTTACGTTTGATGCTCATTGCGACCAGCCTTTGACGCTAGAGGCAGGTGGATCACCGATCGCGACTGGTGAAACCGTGAAGATCGGTGACAAATTTGGCATTCGAATTCGTGAAGTCTTGGCTCCTAGGTCAGACCACGAGTGAATGCCGAACCCATTCTGCTGTTCGCAACTGACGATCAGCGACGAACGCGAGCTCAGAAAAATGCGGTTGCTGCCAAACTTCGGTCAGGCCCAGCCTGCCTAAGCAAAGTGCTTTCACCTGCACCCATCGCGTCTCAAAGTGCGGATGAATCTTCCAAACCATGCGGAGGTTTGAAACGGAACACGCGTGATTGATGTAGTCGGCCAATGCCTCCACCGCGGCAGCTCGATCCCGTGATTACGGAAGCCGCAAAACGCAGGCATTGAACAAACGTCAACCAAGCTTAGTATGGCTTAGAAATATTGATCATCGGCGGCTCATCGTTTGAAACCGTGGATCACCATTCCCGCAAGTCGCCTCTTTGGAGTCACTACGATGCTCAAACCAAATTACCCTTACTATTTGGGCGGAAAGGCCTTCGCCCCAAATCAGGATTTGGTCGTCACTGATAAATACACGGGCGAAGTAGCGACCCGTGTTGCGATCGCAGATGCCGAGGCCATCGACAAAGGCATCCAGGCAGCAACTGACGCAAACGATGAAATGCGACGAATGCCACCCTACGCGAGGCAGGCGATTTTGCAGCATTGCGTGAAGCGTTTCGAAGAGCGATTCGATGAACTGGCGATGTCATTGTGCATTGAGGCGGGTAAACCGATCAATGATGCGCGGGGAGAAGTGACTCGCTTGATTGATACCTTCCGAATTGCGGCAGAGGAATCGGTACGGATCAATGGCGAGGTCATGAACCTTGAGATTTCTCCTCGTGCCAAGGGTTATCGGGGGATGTTTCAACGAGTACCGATTGGTCCCTGTTCGTTCATCTCACCCTTCAATTTCCCGCTGAACTTGGCTGCCCACAAAATCGCCCCGGCATTAGCAGTGGGCTGCCCATTCGTGCTTAAGCCAGCCAGTCGCACCCCGATTGGTGCTTTGATGATAGGAGAGGTTTTGGCGGAAACCAACATTCCATCGGGTGCGTTTTCGATCTTACCTTGCAGTCGGGATGGAGCCGACCTGTTCACGACCGACGACCGCTTGAAGCTACTCAGCTTTACCGGCTCACCCGACGTGGGCTGGAACCTGAAAGCCAAGGCCGGAAAGAAACCCGTTGTGCTGGAACTTGGTGGCAACGCAGCCTGTGTCATTGATCACGACACTGATTTGGAAGATGCAGTTCCGCGACTGGTGGTCGGTGCTTTTTATCAGTCTGGCCAAAGTTGCATTGGCGTCCAACGCATCATGGTTCACGACAGTATTTACGACAAATTGCGTGACAAACTGGTCGCGGCAACAAAACAATTGGTTGCAGGTGACCCAAAAGAAGAGAGCACGTTCATTGGCCCGATGATCTCGGAATCCGAGGCTGAGCGTCTTGAAAATTGGATCCATTCAGCGATTGACGCGGGAGGTCGACTTCTTTGCGGAGGTCAGCGGCAGGGCGCCATGCTCCAAGCAACCCTACTGGAGCAAGTCCCCACAGATCAGCCCCTTTGTGCTGGCGAGGCTTTTGGCCCCGTGGCAGTGCTGAGTCGCTTCCACTCATTTGATCAGGCTCTGCGTGACGTCAACGAAAGTGTCTTTGGTTTGCAAGCAGGAATTTTCACGCGTGACCTCTACAAGATGCAGAAGGCGTGGGATGAATTGGATGTTGGTGGAGTCGTAATCGGAGACATTCCGTCATGGCGAGTCGACAATATGCCGTATGGTGGTGTCAAAGACAGTGGTTTGGGCCGAGAAGGCATTCGCTTCGCCATGGAAGATATGACCGAGATCCGAAACCTAGTGATCCGAACTCCCAATGCCCATTGACGAACGTTCCGCGGACCGCCAGTTGCGTTCCGTAACAAAGCAAAACTCGCAAAACCAACGCGTTCAGATCCGGCGACTGTCTGTGTACTGCTGACGCCGTACTGCCGCCTGTGTACTACTGCCGCCGTACTACCGACAGCGTGGCGTCTAACACAGGAAGCTGACAGCGTGCGGCGTTTTTCAGGCTGCGATAACGACCCCTGAGTCCCACCCGTCTCAAGCGATCGTTTTCAGAACTTTTTCAGCCGCATCAATCGTTTCATCAATCATTGCCTCCGTATGCAATCGACTGAAGAAGAGAGCTTCAAACTGGCTGCAAGGCATGTAGATCCCCTCGTTGATCAGCCCCCAAAAGTAGCGACCAAACGCCTCTCGGTCACAGCGATCCGCACCCTGCCAATCATGCACCGGGTCAGGATTGAAGAACAGCGTGATCATACTTCCCACCTGCTGTACCTGATGAGGGATGCCTGCTGCACTTGCCCCACGATCAAGACCCGCAGCCAATTGCTTGGCTCGTTCTTCCAACTGTTCATAGGGAGGATCATCTCGTAATAGCCTTAATGTCGCGCTGCCTGCGGCAACAGCTACTGGGTTTCCACTTAGCGTCCCAGCTTGAAAGACCTTCCCTGCTGGCAGCACCTGGTCCATGATGTCTGCTCGGCCGCCATAGGCTCCCAGTGGCATCCCACCGCCTACAATTTTTCCCAGCGTGGTCATGTCGGGCCGAATACCGTAGCGTTCCTGGGCCCCGCCAAAAGCAAGCCGAAAACCGGTCATCACTTCATCGAAGATGAGGATCGCTCCATCTTTCTCGGTTTCACTTCTCAAACATGCAAGGAATTCAGGAGTCGCTGGGACACATCCCATATTGCCCACAACTGGCTCGAGAATGACCGCTGCAATCTGACCTGAAAATTCAGCAAAAGCGGCAACAACCTGCTCACAATTATTGTAGGACAACACAATCGTGTCCTGCCCAGCACCAGCCGTGACACCGGGTGAGTCTGGTACACCAAGTGTGGCAGCTGCGCTGCCGGCGGCGACTAGCAAGCTCTCGACGTGGCCATGATAGTTACCAGCGAACTTGATGACTTTGTCCCGCCCCGTGGCGCCACGAGCCACACGAATTGCACTCATCGTGGCTTCTGTTCCGCTGTTAACCAGCCGCACCTTCTCAACACTATCGACAGCCTCGATGATTTGTTCTGCTAAACCTGATTCAGCTTCTGTGGGAGCACCATAACTGGTACCGCGTTGGGCGGCCTTTGTGATCGCTTCGATCACCTCAGGATGCGCATGCCCCAAAATCATGGGTCCCCAGGAACCTATGTAATCCAGATATCGCCGACCATCGATATCGAACAAATAAGGCCCCTCAGCACGCTCGATGAATAGAGGCGTACCACCAACTGCCCCGAATGCTCGTGCGGGACTATTGACTCCACCTGGCATCAGTTTTCGAGCTCGCTCGAAAGCTGCCGCACTGCGTTCGCCAATGTTATGCACCGTTGTCGTATTCAAATTGGTCTCTCTTGATAAACTTGCAGCAAAACGTCCCGCCTGACTCCAATGTCGCTGTCACACCCGTCGTCTGTTACACCCTCGAACGATTGGCTTGGTTAGAACGAACCACCACAATCCTGTTCTGTGATGCAACCCATAACACTGCGTGACGGATTTACAATCTCTCAGTAAGGCAGGGTAAATAGAAGCGGGCGGCCTGCCCACTCCTCTTAATCTTGGAAACCGGGTAATTGGCAGCTACAAAAACAGGCCGCTCGATGGCAGCCCGTTGACACAGTTCCCTGCATGGTGAAGCATCGCGTTAGCACTTGCCAAGGACGATTCCGATCCCGTCGATTGCTGCCTGCAGCAAGACTGCTACAAGCGGCACACCAAGATAATCGCCGACGGCACCCATTAACGGTACTGACCAGCCAAGTGATGCTCATCTAGCAAATCTTGGCCACAAACCACAAATAGCGACACGGATCGTCGCCTTAGGCAGAGGCCGAGTCGATTGCTTCCTGCAGAGCAGTTTTTGGTCGAACACCGACAAAACTTTCTACTGGCTCACCGCCTTTGAAGAGCAGCAAGGTCGGAATGCTGGTAATGCCAAAACGTTGTGCAACGCCTGGGTTATCGTCGATATTCACTTTGCCGACACTTACTGCCGGATTTTCGCTAGCGAGTTCGTCGATCATGGGAGCAATCTGACGGCAGGGGCCACACCATGGCGCCCAAAAGTCCACAAGCACTGCCCCATCGGCCTGCAGCACATCAGAGTCGAAATTGTCATCAGTGAATTCTTTTACGGCATCAGAAGCCATCGTCTGCTTTCCTTCATTTACTGGTAAATCGTCGTTCAGGCCATTTTCCCACCTGCCAACGCGTCAAATGACAGCGGCAGCAAACACTCCTACGGCCTCAAGATTGTAGGAACCGAGGCCACTGTGTCAATTTGATGCAAGCCCTCGGCACAGCAAAAGCAGCCAACCCGACTGCAAGTTTTACGAACCATGACACGCCTTGCGACCACCATTGAACCTTAACAAACAGTTTGAAGTTCACTGACTCGATGGCAGGAATGCCTTGATTCTCACCGCTTGCCGTGCAAGACTTGGGCCAATTGGTCAAGAATCAACGCAGTTGCGCCCCAAATCCGGTGCTTTTGATGAGTTAGGGCAGGAGCTCGAAAACGCAACTGATCAACCTCTTCCTTATCCGCCACAACCCCGCGCTGCATGACCACATAGCGACCGCGGAAGTTGGCATCGAAAAACCTCGGAACTTGTCGCGAAGAAGAGCAATCCGCACTTTCATGAGCTGCTGCGGGTTCAAATACCATCGTCTTCAACTGCGTCAGCGGCAACGTGATCACCTGCGCGACCTCCACCGGATCAGGGTCCCACGGGCCAGGATTCTCAATCAGGGCCACAACCGGATGCACCAAGTTGTCACTTGCATAGACAAACTGGGGTGATAGCTGTCCACAGATGGTTTTGACCTTCGCATCGACCCCCAGCACCTCTCGAAACTCGCGGAAGGCTGCGTCAAACATCGTCTCACCGGCTTCAACGTGTCCCCCGGGCCAGCAGACTTGCCCTCCATGATGCTGCAAGTTCAGCGGTCTGAGTGTCAACGGAATCACCCACCCCTGCTTCGGGCAGTGATACAACGTCACAGCTACAGCAGCCATTCGTGACTGGGGTCTCGATGGTCCGCGATGCCGTCCGTACGACAACTCCGGCACCCACCTTGGCCGTGGCAAAGGTGTGCCGTCACAAAGACGAGAACTGATACGATCAATTTCGGTGCGAGAAACCGGCATGCATCCGCCACGTCATCTCAAGTCGCAGCATGTTTCCACTATTCGTCGAAGTCCTACATCAAAGTTTCGAGCAAACGTCTCAGCTTTCTTAGCTCAACGCGCTGATCCATTTCATCGCACGGCGTCATGTGAACAACCAAGCCACGATCATACTTGTCGCGTTCAAGTTGCGTCACGATCTTACCGTAATCAACCTCTCCCTGACCAACGCTGACCTGAAACGCATCAGGACGGGTATCGCGGAGGTGCACATTGCAGACAAACTTCAGAATTTTATCGAGATTTTTTCCGTTGGCACTGCCGCAAATGTAAACACTGGGATCAAGCGTGATCCCCAGGCCATCAACGTTGTTGCACAACACCATCAAAGTATCAGGGTCCTCACTAAGGCAACCCAGTTGACTTCGAACTGCAACGCGAATTCCCTCGGTTTCAGCGATCGTCACAAGTTGCTGTAGATGCTCCACTTCTTCGTTGAATGGAGTTCCATGCTCACCCGAAGGCACGGTGACGTTGACCACCTTGGTGGTCTTGGCAATACGACAGAACTCTTTGAAGTCCTCGTAATGCTGGTCGCCCTTGCTGCCCAACTCCAGACTGTAACTGGAAATATCCAAACGGTGAGTGTGCCTCAATATCTGAACCGCCCGATCCGGATCACTCAAAAGCTGACTTGGCTTGAGCGTTCCAGATTCGTGAACCGCTATCTCAACGGCCGCAAATTCAAGATCAGTTAGAACCTCGATGGCCTCTTCGAATTCCATCTCGGGCCAGCACTCAGTCGACGCTGCTACAAACACGTTGTAATCCTTACTTAGCTACCTTGAATCCATCAGGCCCTGACAACGACAGCAACCGTTACGTGGGCCACCTCGCTTCACAGAACAATACCACTACTTCAATGATATCATTTCCAATCAGACATTCGTCGTAATCGGGGCCGCTGCAAGCTCGCCCAAAGGGGCTAGACTGCTTGCACCTGACAGCTTACCGATTTCACCCCCTGTCGCAACAGACCGATCGGGAGCAGGAAAGCAATGCTTTCCAAATTTCAGCAATACTTTTTTGCATTCCGGATCCCGACATCACTCTGAAACAGGTGCATTCCCCCCCAGCCACTCCATGATTTCATCGGCAACCTGCTCAATCGTCTTGCCGGCTGTATCAAGACGGTGGTCTGCTGCTTCCTGGTATAGGGGATAGCGGGCCTTCAGCAACTCGCGAATCTCCTGAGATTCATCCAGAGTGGTCAAAGCTGGCCTTTGCTCGCTACTGGCATCATCCTGCTGCAACCGACGCGCGATGGTATCCGCATCGCAGTCGAGCCAAATACAAACCCCCGTGGAACGGATGATTGCCCGATTACCATCACGCAAAATGGCCCCACCGCCTAGCGAAACAACAGCATTTTCAGTTTGAGAAACCGACTCAAGAGCAGTGGATTCCAAATCGCGAAATGCCACTTCACCGCCATCCCGAAAGATCTCACTGATCGACTTGCCAGTGTTTGCCGCCACCACGCCATCCAAGTCAATCACCGTGCGTCTCAGCGATCTCGCAAGCAAAGACCCCACCGACGTTTTGCCTGTGCCGCGAAATCCTGTCAGGTAAATGTGTTTTGTATTGACCATGGAAACCATTCTGGGAGACAGCAGGCAAAAGAGCGAGTCCCCTCACGAACACTGATCTCACGATCACCACCCTAGTATCAACAGCAAAGTCTGCAACCGACATCATTGCCATTGGACGCATTCCTTGCAAATACCCAACATGCGACTTCACACAGCCCACTGCGGAGAGCGTTCAGTATACCGCCACTGCCGTCCCGAGAGAGAGATGCCGCCATGCTTGCACTGAATGCCCGAAGCTCGCTACCGCTTCACCTAGCATGCCCGAAGCTCGCTACCGCTTCACCTAGCATAAAGTGCCGGATCACTGACGTACCCGCTAATGGACGGTCTCGCCCTGAGTCTGAAATCCAAGGTATGCTGGAAGTGGCCAATCTGGCAGATAACTAGCACCTACGAGACGCTCCCAAACCCGAACCGGATGCACCACAACCAGACAGTGAACCTGTCTCCCACCATGAACCTCTGCACCTATCCCGTTGAAAGGCGACGTTGCAAACGGGTGCCTTCTGCACACTTAACCCGCATCCGCTCAATCAACCCAACTTGGAAACGAGGTTGATCACTTCATGATTGACTCCAACGACAATCGTTCCCACGAAGTCGGCCGTGGATCAACGACTGATTCAACTGAGCCATCCACGTCAAAGTCTTCGCGTCGCCCTCGATGGTGGATGCCATTGGCAACTGTCTGCTTAGCGCTGTTGCCCTTTGGTATTTTAGAAACGACTCTTCGTATTTTCGCCCCACAATCAATGCAAGACATCGCTCTTGATCCCTACGTTGATTTGCAACAACTGGAACCGCTGTTTCAACTGGACGCGTCCACAAATGAGTGGAAAATCCCTGAGCACCGGATGAACTTCTTTCGACCTGCTGTATTTTCCGCCAGAAAGAAAGACACAACCAAGCGAATCTTCGTTCTCGGTGGATCGACAGTCCAAGGAAGGCCGTTCTCTACGGAAACTGCTTTTCCCATCTGGCTGGAGATGCGTCTGCGAGCAGCATTTCCCAACACCGACTTTGAAGTCGTTAATGTTGGTGGCATTTCTTATGCCAGCTATCGCGTTTCCAAGCTTGTCAAAGAAGTGCTGGAACACAAACCGGATGCCATTGTGCTATACACCGGACACAACGAGTTTCTGGAGGACCGTGAATACGGAACACTGATAGATGCGGGACCAATTCAAACGTGGCTGTCAAGCATCGCGGGCAACATTCGCACTGTCTCTTGGATACAGGAACGCTTTCAATCTGACGCGAAATCAATATCAACGATGCCAACCGAGGTTGACGCGCGCCTCGACCATCTTGGCGGGCTTGAAAAATATCATCGCGATCCAACCTGGCGCCGTAGTGTCGAGGAACATTTTGACATCGTGTTTCTGACGATGGTGAAACAAATTAAAAACGCTGAGATACCATTGTGGGTCTGCATGCCAGTTTGTGACTTGGTCAACACTCCGCCATTCAAAGTCGAATTGGCAAACGAGCTTTCCACCGCACAACATGCGCAATGGAAACTGGCATGGAGTACTGCCAACAACGATCAATTCACTGCACCACAGCGACTGAACGCCTGCAACCTTTGTTTATCACTTGATCCGCTGGATGCCGGTGCTCACTATATTGCCGGTCGACTGTTTCACGAACGGGGGAACATCTCAGAGGCAAGCAAGCATTTAACTCTGGCCAAGGATCTTGATGTGTGCCCATTACGAGCAACGACGAACATCGAGCAATCAGTCGTCGGAATTGCAAACAAGGAGAACATTCCAATCATTCGCACCCCCACTCTCTTTGATCAACGCGATGCAAATGGCAATCGAATTCCCGATGGCATTGCTGACCCTGAATTATTTGTTGATCACCTGCACCCTTCAATAAGAGGGCACCAGATACTCGGCAGGGCACTGGCTGACAGCATGATTCAAAACAAGCTATTTCCTGAACTGCCACGTCCACGCGACATGCTGCTTCTACAACAGCATGAAGAAACATTGTCACAACAACACCTAAACGAACTGAGTGAGGCGTATTACACACGGGGCAAACAGCGTCTGGAAGGTTTGCGTCGCTGGGCGGCCGGGCGGGTCGGGCAAACCCCTGAATTGCAACAAGACTGACAGCACCCCGGAAATGACCTAGACTTCCCATCACATTGAACGTCTTGAACGCCGTAAAACGGCAAGTATCACAAGCCTTTGTCAACACACATTCACTGGCAGAAAAAATGAAACGAATCCTGTGCCTTTTGTTTTTTCTATTCGCAATTTCCCCACCTTCATTCCAGCGAGGCGGCTTTGCCCAGAACGCCGACCCCGTGCTGGCCAACAACAGCGAAGCAACAGCCTCTGCTCAAGACTCAGCTGTCGAAGAGTTCTCAAACACTGAAGAGAGTGAACAAAACGCAGATCCCCAAGTCCTGATCGAGGAATTGGTCGGTCCACTTGATACCGACAGCATCGATGCTGAAACAATTGCAGCAACTTCAGGCTGGATTCATGCAAGCGGACTCACTGAGTTACTGGGTCCACTAACGCCGCTTGCTTTATCGCCTTTTTTTGGAGTGACATGTCTTTCGGCTATTTCTCTGTGGGGTCCCGAGTGGGCCAGCAGCAGCCCGATGCTTGGTGCCAACGGTGCTCTGCGAAGTGAAACCATTTTCATCATCTTTCTGGTGCTGACGATCATCAGCAGCGTGCCTCGATTCACCAAAGTCAGCAAACCCCTTGCTCAAGCGGCGGATCGACTAGAAGCCTACGCGGTGATCATCATTTTGCTGGTGATCAAGATGACCACGGCCATGGAAACCCCCGGCGACGAACCAGCTGCAATGTTAAAGATGGGTGTCCTTAGCATGAGTTTCGATACATTTCTGGCGATTGCGATGATCTTCAACATTCTGATTATCAACAGCGTCAAATTCTTTTTCGAGTTTCTGGCGTGGCTGACCCCGATTCCCTTTCTGGATGCCTTGTTCGAACTGTGCAACAAGACGCTTTGCCTTGGTTTGATGGCGATCTACGCATTCAGCCCCACCTTGGCCACCATTATCAACCTGGCATTCTTTGTCGTCGCATTGATTATGTTCCGCTGGATTTATCGACGTACATTGTTCTATCGCAGCATGGTTCTTGACCCTGTGCTTGCTCGGTTGTGGCCACCGTATGCAAAGCCACAAAACGCAGAATTGGTTGTATTCAACCGCACCGAACTGGGAAATTTTGCTGCCAAAAGCCGACTCCGGCTGATGTACTGCGAAGAGAAATCGGCCGGGTGGATTTTACAGGAATCACGCTGGTGGCTTCCGCAACGGGAGCACATCATTGAGCGCAACACCGGCATAAAAATGCACCTGGGCTGGATTATGCATTCAGTAAAGTTCAACAGCGGTGACAAAGAACACTGCCTTACATTCAGCCGGCGTTACAACGAAGAAACATTGCGGACACTCGCCGAAAAACTCGGGATCGCAATGACCACAGATGCGGTCGAACACAATGATGCTGAACGAGCGTTGGAATTTGGCTAGTACGGAGCCACATCATGTACTGCAAATAATCGCAGGCAGTCCCTTTACATTGCCGATTGCCCATTGCGAACGTTTTCAAAACACCATTGAATGCGATTAGAAAAACCGCATATCAATCATTTCCAAAGAAACCTGAAAGCGAAATGATCTGAAGCGTGGCCTGCGCGTTTTTGGTTTGGGAGACATCATTACCTTCGCCTCCACGCGTGCTGAACGGTCATCATCATTAGCGTCAAGATCTTTCCGGCTTGTCCTCTGTTTTTCTGGAACCTCCTTTTCACTGAGTTGTTAGTCGGCATTGGAATCTGCCATTGCAAACAGACCATTAATACGGTGATCTGCATTGCAGGTTCGACTTTCCAGCCCCGCCGATGAACATCAGCTTGGCGGGCACCGCATTCTTTCTGCTGGACCTAACTCTCAGCGGCAGCTTGTACTGAGCGTTAGGCCTGGGAACAAACGAACCTGCATCGGTGCCATTGCACCTCTTGCATACAACGCACTTGCGAATGGTTTTGGAGCGACATTCGTCCAAGTCAACTGCGAAAGCGTTCCGCTAAATTGAAAAACGGATCGCTTTTCACCATTTTTGGCAAGAACAACATCGACACTTACATCGTCAAACCCACTCGGTTTATCTTCCGCAGGCGAGGCCTGACGTTGAAATAGCGTTTCATACCGAGCAGAATCTGCGTGTAGAATTCCGCGCTCGGTAAAGCACTAAAGCTAAACTCATACGCACCTTTCTGATTCAAATTGACCCGGCGAGGTCCAACCAAAATCTCTGAGCCACAGCATCGGATCCGTGAACTCACCATCTTGCGCAACGTTGGCGTCAGCACCAAACACCTGAACCGGAGCCAACAAAAGTGCAAAGCGACCATAACAGCGATTAAACATTGATTTTGTTTCACCATGCTTACCTTTCAGAAATCAATGTAGTCAAAAAAACGACAACCAAGCCTCACCAGAATCCGACCTTCGAGATGACTCGTTCAGGTGTTTACACTTCGACACACTACGATTTGTCGTGAATGGATCCACAACGAACAAAGCGAAGACTTCGATCGAAACGTTGACATGCCAAAGATGGAAAAACACAAAATCTCGTAATTGCGAGCCGAAACCTGCGAGCCCGACCGTTCGCCACCTGCCCTTGCAGTCCCTGTTTGAACAGAAAATGTTGCCGCAGGTAGAGTAGTATTCGGCCGAAACCGCCGCTTATTGGGCACATACCGTGCAACGTCAGAATCATTGACGGTGCTTTCACGCCCAGTGCAACACAGGCTGATTGCCGAATACCACAGCTCAAATCATCGCTACGGGCCGCCGACCTAAACGTTCGGTCCATCCCCTCTCTTATGCGAGCAAGATCGACTAGGCTTGGCGGTTGGAAACCGATGCGAGCTTGATGGATGACAAAGGAAACGGCGACATCATTTCGATCGCCTGGCTGCTCATCCATCTAGCTCATCGCAGCACATTTCCAACTGAGTGATATGATAAGAGTGCGCATGTTTTTTGTAACGTATCCACATCCTGCAGGCCAGGCATTCCCTTGAAACACCAGACGTTTGATTTGATTGCGACATGCGCATTCGGCCTCGAAGCCGTGGTGCGTCGGGAACTTGAAGGAATGGGCATTGCTTCCACGATCGGTGAATCGGGACGCATTCATTTCAAAGGAGATGCAGCGACGGTGTGCCAAGCCAACCTATGGCTTCGGACAGCGGACCGAGTCTTAATTCG